>WLWF01000160.1_pt1 | contig 62656 bp, 46 predicted proteins | sample 6718331 | NCBI WGS metagenome assembly WLWF01 (sample SAMN12718692, study PRJNA515312) | sponge metagenome | isolation source: marine sponge | host: Mycale hentscheli | place: New Zealand: South Island, Marlborough, Capsize Point | collected 2003-05-01 | reverse complement strand
TCCTCAGTAACTTAGCCAGTACTTCACTCTCATCATTAGTGAGAGAGGTGAGTGCTTGAAGCATCTGCCCAAGACTTGAATCTTGAACAATCGTGCCGGATTTCGTGCCGCCTTGTTTGCAGTTGTTTATTAAACCCGTGTTTTGTGGCAGTCGTTCGAATCCCTCCGGGCGTACTGGTTTGTTTGTAGTGTTCGTGTTTACGGGATTTTCTTTTGATCCCGTTGGCTGTGACGGCACCTGGTTCCCCGCGACGACCGGAAAAGACGAGACTTTTCCCGTGTCAAAGAAAACCTAGGGGGTCTTCCAACTGACGTTAGCGGAGAACCTCTATTCGATCCTAACGGATTGACTCTTCTGGCAAGCCGGACTGAATCCCTAAATCCATGGGCATCTCATCCGGATTACCATTACCGTGCACTGTGATTAAACGATCAAGTTCAGACCGCAGCTCTTTCACAACACCCACATGAGCTTCGTTGTTGATCACGTTCTTGTTTTCGTCCGGATCAATCTTCAAATCGTAAAGCTCCGCCATATGCCGATCGGGTGAACCATCACCGTGAGGATAACGAATGTATTTCCAACGATCGGTTCGCAAGGCACGCACGTTGGGTGTGTATGGAAACTGGTGCTCATAGTTGTACTCGTAGTAAAAACTCGTTCGCCAATCAGACCCATCACCCTGAGCAAGCCGTTTCCAGCTGTGGCCATGAACTTTCTCAAGTGGTTTTGCCCCACAGATATCGAGGATCGTAGGAGCGAAGTCGATCGTCGCTGTAATCTGCCGAACCACTTTACCTCGCTTGGTCAGTCGAGGATATCGCACAACAAGCGGAATCCGAATCGACGGTTCGTGCCCCGTACGTTTGTCGACCATGCCATGTTCGCCTTCGAGCAAACCGTTGTCCGAAGTGAAAATCACGAGCGTGTTATCCAGCTCGCCGCGATCTTTCAGAAACCTGTAGAGACGCCCGACGCTATCATCGACGGAAAGGAGTGTGCCCCAATAGGCGCGAACCATTCTGGCAAAGTCTTTGACACCTTCCGGGCTTTCGTCAGGAAATTTTTTTCGCCAGTCAAACAACGGCCCATAAATCCCGTGCCAGGTATCCAGTCGCTTTTTGAACCATGCTGGTTTGTCGTCCAGGTCGAACGCGCTCTCGGGATACTGGATATCTGCAGAATCAAATGCGTGTTGGTATTTTTCCTCCGGTAAGTAAAAACTGTGAGGAGCCTTATGCCCTATCATCATGGCCCATGGGTTGTTGGACTTGTAACTTTTGATCCAATCCATCGCCATGTCGGTCACAACCGTTGTGTAGTACCCCTTCACAACTCGCCGATCGGCTCCATTGAAATTAAACTCGGTGTCGAAGTACTTTCCTTGTCCTTTGTGGGTAACAAAATAATCAAAACCGGGGCGAGGCATATCATTTTTTTCACCCATATGCCACTTGCCGACATAGGCAGTTTCATAGCCGGACTCCTGAAGTCGCATCGGAAAGCTGACCATGTCCTCCGGGTATTCGGTAAAGTTGTTCGAGACATCATGCGTATGAGCATAGAGTCCACTCAAGATCGATGCCCGACTCGGAGAGCAAAGACTTGTGGTGCAAAAATGATTCTTGAACAACAGTCCTTCATCGGCCAAGCGGTCGATGTGAGGCGTTTTCAAATGTGGATGCCCCATGCAACTGAGGGCATCGTACCGTTGATCATCGGTCAAAATGAAGAGAACGTTTGGGCGAGCCTGAGCGTTGTGATTCTCAGCTTGCGCGAGTGCCAGTCCGCCGTTTAATCCTGCTAGCAACATTACAATCATCGCAATGTTCATTTGATATGGTTTCATATCTATCAACTCCACTTTTTGGGTTCATTCGAAAACTGAGTCGTAAGCCGAGAGCATCGTATAGCGTCACTTTCGGTTCTATCTTTGATACGTTTGGTGGCCTTGACCAGCTTACGAAGGATGTCGTGCCTAGGTAGTCAGCACATCTGTCAGAGTTGCTCTGAGGCTGGTTCTCAAACTCACTCAGATATTCCTCTTACGACACACTCATTCTTCATCGAGTCCGTCAAGAACAGCCCGAAGACGGCCTTCACTGTCAAAGAACTCAATCCTTCCCAAGGCCTCGTCTGGCCGTGTTCCTATAGCCACAGTATTTCCACCGGAGGCATCCTTCACTTCTATGCGGCCACCACCACCTACAACCCGGCCCATATGTAACAACACAGTCCCATTATCAGATTCAACAAGAATCTCGCGGCACCGAACGATAGAAGATGAGAGTACCTCGGTTTGTATTTCCAGCTCTGACTCTTCCCCTGGACGCATCGCGAGTCCAATTGCAAGAAAGAGAAGCGGATACACTGTCCAACGTTCACGGCTTGTCATGATTTCCTCTGATTTCCCGTATAATTAACTCAGTCACCATGAATTTTTCGTAAACGACCAGACAACCTGAGAATGAGTTGAACTCGCTCAAAGACATCAAGCCAGTCGCCCATTACTGCCCGGAGGGATTCGTTACTCGGAGGAACAATTCCTGTTGAGCAGCTCGACCCTGCGTGCTGGGCTATGGCAAGTCGATATGCTGAAAGAGTTCGGTCACCGTGTGTGACGATCGGAAAGAAGTCTTCGCTTAAAAAAAGTGCAACAGGCACTCGCTGTCCACCACAAACAGTGAGATGGGCAGCTATTTCAGGCTGTGCGTCGCGATCTAGAAACCGCAGGTCAATACAGGAGGCAATTTCTGAGAAGTGTAAAAAAATGGGACACTGGCTTACGCAATCACCGCACCATGCTCCGGCTAAAACCATAACTGGCATTTTACGGACAAAGTCTTTGAGTACTCTTTTATGCTCTTGACCAAGAGAGATTTGTGATCGAGAGGCTTCCCATTTTGCTTGCTGCTCGGGAGTTGCATGGTGCTGAAGAAATTCTTTGTAAGGAAGAGCCTCGTTGAAAGCAGCCTGCCAAGCACTTTGCGTTGGGGGACTACCTGAATCAGAGATAATGGATCGAGGAGACATGATTGGCTGACTAGGTGACATAGGGAATATCCTTTGATTGAACAAATCTATTTCTAACGAATTTATCTCATTGTAAACGGAGAACGGCAGATCGGAATGGTTTTGTAAATCACGTTCTCTCGCTTCTCACTACTTATACATGTATCCACAAAAATCACTCTTGACCCATGAAACGGTGTGTATTTACCGTCCCGCCATCTGGAATGAAGATGGAATTGCCGAGGAATCGCAATTTATGTCTGAACCATGTATTTGGATCGGTGCTTGAGGCCATTTGAATACGCATTCCTAAATGACCAATCGCTCCCGGAAATGGCTCAGGTTCTCCGCCCCCCTGGGACCTAAGCCTTTCCGGGGGCCTTTTTTTTGGTACCCAGGTGTTATTGCGGCACTGCCTGTCAGAAACGCTTTGCAGCGGACCGGTACACTATGCTCAAGAGATACTATTCTCGCGAGAGAATTTTTTCTCGCGTGCGCTTCGTCCCGAATATTTTCATCTAAAGAACTCAACGTTTTTAAAAATGGCTGAAACCTCTCCAAATCATTCCAATACCAGCGAAATTCCTCGTTCCAATCCTCCAGGATCAAAGATCCTCATACGTTGGATTTTCGGAGGCCTTACTGTCTGGGGAATAGCACAAGCCATCGGCGCCTATTCTTTCAACCACGATCCTAGGCGTCCTTTGATCGTTCTCGGCTGTATGGCAGCGTTTCTTGGATTTTGGCTTGTGCTTCTGGCCACCTGGCAAAAACGGCAAAAGCAGAATTCCACTCACTCAGATGAGTAGAATTCCTCCATTGAAAACACTCTTGTTTTCTCTGAGAAGATTAACGTTTCGTTTTGAGGATTTGCCACGATGCCTGCGCATAAGAATAGTTTGAACTCTTCCTCTGCATCAAAATCACCACCTCCAACACTCTGCAAACTTCGCACGGGCAGGCGACCTGTCATGGAACGCGTTGCTGATTCTGAAGGCCTGTCCATCGGTGAGTATTTAATAAGCCGACTTGCCGACTACGGCATTCAGCACGTGTTCGGCTTACCCGGAGATTATGTTCTCGCTCTCTATAGCATGCTTGAGCACAGCGAAATCACACTTGTAAGTTGCACAAGAGAAGATTGCGCCGGCTTTGCAGCCGATGCCTATGCTCGGGTTCATGGAATGGGTGCCGTATGCGTAACGTATGGAGTTGGAGGATTAAGCCTCGCAAATTCAATAGCCGGAGCATATGCCGAACAAAGTCCTGTTATTGTCATTTCAGGAGCAACCGGCCTAAAGGAAAGGGTTAACAACCCCCTGCTCCATCATCGTGTTCGTGATTGGAGCACACAACTTGATGTCTTTGACAAACTCTGTGCAGTCAGCCTTGAACTAAATGACCCAACAACCGCATTTCGAGATATTGACTATGCGTTGGACATGGCACATCGCTTTAAACGTCCCGTTTATATCGAAGTCCCTCGAGACATGGTTGACGTTGTCCCTGAGCATCCGAGAAATTTCCAGCCGTCTCCTGTTGAGAGTGACCCCGCAGCACTTACCGAAGCAATCCGAGAAGCCACGGCACGGATCGAAAAGGCGAACCAGCCAGTTATTGTCGCTGGAGTCGAACTCCACCGTTATGGACTACAAGGAGAAACACTTGCCCTTGCGAATGCATCTGGAATTCCAATCACGGCGTCAATGTTAGCGAAAAGTGTCATTAGCGAGGTGCATCCTCTCTATCTAGGGCTTTATGAAGGCGCAATGGGCAGAGAGGAAATTTCTTCTTACGTCGAACAAAGCGATTGCGTCATTCTGCTTGGGACAATGCTTACGGATGTGAATCTCGGCATCTTCACAGCAAAGATCAATCTCACAAATAGTATTTTGGCTACAAGTGAAGATTTACGAATAAGTCACCATCATTTCCATAATGTACTCCTCGAAGACTTCGTTCATGGCCTAGCTGAATCATGCCCGCAGGCTCGAAAACAAAACCTCCCTCCTGGACCTTCAGTGGCACGAGGGCCGTTCATAATCGAAGAAGATAGGTCAATCACCACAACTCGTCTCGTGAGAAGGCTCGATGAGTCACTCGATGACAAAACAATTGTGATTGCTGATGTTGGTGATGCTTTATTTGCGTCAAGTGAACTCGTCATTCGTGGCCAGACAGAATTCCTTTCACCTGCGTATTACACGTCAATGGGTTTTGCTGTACCTGCAGCGGTTGGTGCCAAAATGGCGAGGCCTGACCTGAAGACTATTGTCCTCGTCGGTGATGGGGCTTTTCAGATGACTGGCATGGAATTATCAACCATTATCAAACATCAACTGGCAACAACAATTATCGTTCTCGATAATTGTGGCTATGGAACAGAACGACTTATTCATCAAGGAATGTTTAACGACATCAACATCTGGCAATACCAGATGCTTCCTCAGGTGCTAGGTGGTGGCAAAGGGTACGAAGTTCGTACCGAGGGTGAGTTTGATAAGGCGCTATCAGAATCTTTATCAAACGATACCGAAGTAAGCCTGATACGAGTGCACATAGGTCGTGAAGATCACAGTGTCACCCTTGATCGCCTCGGTGCAGGTCTGGCAAAAATCGTTCACTCGTAGCCAACAGGTCGCTGCTTTTATCTACGTTCTGCTCGCTCTTATGCCACTACTGGAGACATCCATTCGAAACTCTCGTTCTGAGACAAAATATGTGATTTCTCGGAGTGCTGGCGGCACGTCACATGTGGTTGGGTTTTGGAATGCCTGATCTTGCATCCGACCAAAAACAATTAAACCTCGAGACTCACGACAAATTGTTTGTATTGCATCATTCAGTCGTTTTTGGGAACCATGATAGTACTTTGGGTCTATGAGGCGCACGTACGTATCCGCTCCCATCACAAATGTTGACTGCGGAAAAACATGGACTTTCTCGATAAAAGTTGCCGCTCGTGAAAGCCAGAGAGTCTTCCCCTCGAATTGCTCTACTCTTCGTGAGATCTCGATATAGTCCAACATCGGTTTGTCCACATTCGTTACAGACAATTCCCATTCAACGGGTCGTTCTGCTATTTCCTCGGCAATGCGGGCCATCGCAAGATGACCCTCGTGGAGTGGTGCAAATGACCCACTGAAAATAAGTCGATCATTCACGTGCCCTGAACGCTGACGTGTCTGCGCACCATCGTTTATTTTAATTGGCACCGCAACTTCTTCTAAAGTACATAATTTTTGCCAACTATCTGATGCCTTGTACTCGTCGCGAACAACTTCTTCGTCTGGTAAAAGGAGTGATTCCAATTCCTTTCGCCACGGATGTTCTGTCGTTTCCGTAACGGTACTGACCAAGACGTCTAGGCAAAGCAATGCCGCAACACGTTCCTCTTCTAATCTACTCCTTGCATTCTTTGTCAGTTGCAAAGTGGCAGTGACCGTTTCTTGAACCCGGTGCGTTGCTACATACACCCTGTGCTGGCCCATTTTTGGCTTCCTCGATCGCAAACTCGCTGTTGCAGCAATTCCAACATTGTTTCGCCCCTGACTGGAAAGCTTGACGCTCCGCTGCCAGCCAGTAACTGCCAACTGTCTCGCTGTACGATCGCTGCAGTAGGCCTCAGGACTACCACCTAAGAATTCTGTAATAGCTGACTTCGCGTAAGGCACAATGGCTTCGAGCATAACATTGCTAGCTCCACCCTCAGCAAACAATTGAGGAATAACCTGCGTGCCACCTCCTGAAACAACCACCACAACCTGTACGCCTAAACGGTTTAATAATTCGACCGGAGAAGTAGGAAGAGAAGACGCCATAGGAAACCATTAAAATTATTACGGGGGAATCTGATTCGGAAACAACTGCACTTAACAGCCTAGTTTGCCCCCTTCGCCAGCCCTTAAAAAGGAGCCGCTCTTTGAGTGCTGTTCAAACAGCATAACCACAAATAAGTCCACCATTTCCACTCGTTTTTTGGCGGAGAAAGCACGAGCATGCCGATACCAGAATATGAAGATAGAAGGAATGAGGGTAGATCTCTCACGGCAGAAAAAAATGAGAAACCGAAACGTTCACTTACGAATTCTTTTTCATTGCACCATTGTTTCGATAGGCTTTCTTGCATCGAATGTTGCCAGCAATGCTCAAGACACCGAGAACCTCCGCCAAACATCATCTTCTTCTTTGATACAGCAATCTGCGAATCCAAATCAAACTGATTTTGAAGTCTCGCCAGATGCAACTGCTGAATCACTTCTCAATGAACTTGTACCGCATCGCAGTGATACGCTGTCAGATTGGCATCCACAATCTGACAGACTTTATCAGTGCGGAGAACCTCGGATCCTTTGCCCAATTATTCCACCGCCACCGTGCCACCCAACCAAACCACCGTTTCATTTTGATCTTATCGGTGCTACCGGCACACCAACAGGCGGGCCGCTTTACAACGGCCCATGCTGTCCACGGGCCGGCAGTCGTGACGACTGTCGCTGGCCCGTTGCCAGACGTATCCACGACACTTTTGTCGATTACTTCTACTCTCCAAACTACTGGCCAAAATAAACATTTGACAAGTACTCACTGTTTCACAACAGTTAAGAAGTAATTGCAAAATTGCTTGCCATCATTCATACCAAAGGAGTTTCATTGTGCGCGTTGCCATTATTGGTATTGGCGCGATAGCGGAGATACATGCCCGCGCCCTTGCTGACATACCTTCCGTCGAACTTGTTTCGGCTTGCTGTCGTACAGAGGAAAAAGGACTCTGCTTTGCTGAGCAACATGCTTGTTCCTGGTACCCCGATCCAGCACGTATGATTCGTCGGGAAAAGCCTGACGTAGTGACGATTGCAACTCCTTCCGGTGCCCACCTTGACGTGGCACTCAAAGCAATACGGAAAGGAGTTCACGTTCTTTGTGAGAAACCTCTTGAGATCACTACTCGGCGAATCGATCGCATGATTAAAGCGGCCGATAAAGTTGGCGTGAGCTTAGGTGCAATCTTTCCACAAAGATTCAATCCGGTTTTACAGGCTGTCTATACTGCATCAGCAGCCGGCCGATTTGGCGATCTTGCTGTCGCATCCAGTGCAGTTCCGTGGTGGCGAGATGATTCCTACTACGGGGACGGACGTTGGCAGGGAACGCTCGCATTGGATGGAGGTGGTGCCTTGATGAATCAGTCAATACACGGGGTTGATGCCCTCCAATGGATCGCTGGTGCATCCATGTCTCACATTCCACCTTCCGCCAATCCAATTGAAAGTGTCGCTGCTTTTACTGCTCTTAAATCACACTCGCCAGAATATGTTGAAGTTGAGGACACATGTCTTGCAGTTCTGAAACTCAAGAATGGCGGTCTCGGCCAATTGCTGGCAACAACTAGCCTTTTTCCAGGCCAGCTACGTCGCTTCATCTTTGGCGGCCGTGGAGGAACAGCTGAAATTGAAGAAGAGCAAATCGTGAACTGGCAGTTCCAGGAATCTCATTCTGATGATGACGCTATACGCTCGCGTTTTGGTGGTGCAAGTGGGACTTCAGGAGGTGCTGCTGATCCAATGGCAATAAATTATTCCTGTCATACAAGGAATTTTTCTGAATTTTTTGATGCTATATCAGCCGGAATAAAACCAAAACTAGACGGCCACGAAGGTCGCAAGGCTGTTGCAATCATCGAAGCATGTTATAAGTCAGCATCAACCGGCAAGGTCATCAAACTTGCCGACTGACTTTCAATGTCTGTACAACTCTTGGAAACCATCACATGCAGTACGGAATCTGTAATGAGACGTTTGGCAACTGGCCGTTGAAACGTGTCTGTGAGTTTGCTGCTGATGCTGGATACACAGGAATCGAGATCGCGCCGTTTACATTAGGTGAGAATCCTCATGAGCTTTCATCAAATCAAAGAGGAGATCTGCGTCGCATCATTGCACAAGCTGGGCTTGAATGTATCGGCTTGCACTGGCTTCTCGCAAAAACTGATGGGCTTCACGTAAGTTCTCCTGATGTGGACACTCGAAGTCGGACTATTTCCTACCTGGCAGACCTAGCTCGATTGTGCAGAGACCTTGGAGGCAAGACGCTTGTATTCGGGTCACCACAGCAACGAAGCTTGATGGCCGACGTCACCGAACAGGATGCTCATTTATTCCTGCAAGAAGTTTTTAGTGCTTTGGTCCCTGTTCTTGAAGAAACTGATACAGTCCTTGCTCTGGAACCACTTGCTCCAATTGAAACTGACGTCCTTACCACTGCAGATGAAACTCGTCGCTTAATTGATTTAATTGGCTCACCGCATATCCGCCTTCACCTCGACGTGAAGGCGATGGCATCTGAAGATCAGTCGATACCAGAGATCATTCACGCGAGTGCTACACATCTGGAGCATTTCCACGCAAATGACATCAATCTTCAGGGGCCAGGATTTGGGGCAATCGACTTTGCACCAATATTTCAGGCATTACATGAAATATCGTATAGCGGATGGGTGAGTGTTGAAGTATTTGACTATGCCCCGGGGGCAGAGCGTCTCGCTCGCGAGAGCATTCAATACATGCAACAAATCGAAGCTGACATTGAGTAGTGGTCAATACCGTGCCATTGTTTTCAGATCCCCAAAAATCATCTGTTGGGTTTAAAACGAGCAGAGTCTCACCAACGATACAGCCCCATATTTCAGGGAGAACTATGACACCACAACTCAGTTCCGTAAACCAAGAGAGAGCATCTATATCCGCACACAAAACTTGCTTTGATTTGTTTTTCTTATATACCGTCGAAACATTCCCCCTTGATAAAAGTCCAGATGCACTCAAACCCCATCGCCAAGTTGCTGCGCACAGGCTTGCGATGTTGACGGGTCCTCGAACTGTAATGTTGTGTGAGTAATAGCAAATCTCTCACGTAGCACTGACTCCGCTTCCTTCAATGAAACTTGCCGGCTTGACTCAGTAATTACAAGATGAGCTGTCAGCATCACCTCCGATGTACTCATGCCCCATACATGTAGATCATGAATTTCGAGTACGCCAGGAACTTCAGCTAGTGCATTCGTCAGTTCAGTGATATTTATACGACGGGGTACTGCGTCCATCGCGAGGCCCACACTTTCAGTAAAGAGATCCCACGTACCCCAAACAATTACCACGACGATAATGATGCTGACCACTGGATCGATCCATCCAATGTCGGTTGCCATGATGGCCACTCCAGCAAGAACCACACCAACTGATACCGCTGCATCAGCTGCCATGTGCAAAAATGCTCCGCGGATATTGGCATCTTCCTTGCTACCTTGCATAAAAAGAATTGCTGTCACCGTGTTTATGACGACACCGATCGCAGCCACCGCAATCATGGTGAACCCTGCAACAGGTGCAGGATCATTGAGTCTATAAACAGCCTCCCATAGAATCACAGCACAGGCTGCCAACAACAGTACCGCATTCAAGAAGGCTGCATATATGGTTGCTCGCCGGAGCCCAAACGTGAATTTCTGACTAGGTGGTCGACGAGCCAGAAAACTCGCTCCCCACGCAAGCAAAAGACCGACAACATCGCTCGCATTATGACCAGCGTCAGCAAGAAGGGCTAATGACCCACCGAAAAAACCGAAACCAAACTCCACCAAGACGAAAATCAGATTGAGACTCACACCGATCATCATAGCCCTATCAAGACTATCCGGAGTCATTGCGTGAGAATGGTTGTGTGAGTGATGACCAGACATACTATTTAATGCTGAGTGGAATTATCCCAATGATCATAGTTGCTGAGAAACTCATGGTAGAATGATAACCATTTCCAGTAGCGCTGTCCCGTTCATTTGCAGCGTTGTTCGACTATTTTACTGATTTTCACAAATGAAAGATTCTAATGAACGAAGTACTTCGAGCAGCAGTCATTGGCAGTAGTTCCAGCGGTGGGTGGGGGCACAATATTGATGAGCTTTTTATTGGCGTACCTGGTCTTCGCACCGTCGCAGTAGCCGACGACACCGACGTTGGTGTTGGTGATGCGATTAAGCGTCATCGACTCACTCAGACAGCAAGTGGATTCCTCAACTGGCGAAAAATGCTCGCTGATGTCAAGCCAGATGTTATCGCAATTTGCTCTCGCAACATCAAGCAGCATGCCGAAATGGCAATAGCCTCAGCTGAGGCCGGCGTTCGCGGTATTTTTATGGAAAAGCCTTTTGTAAAATCTGTCTCAGAAGCAGATGCGGTTGTTTCAGCATGTGAGAGATCGAACACCAAGCTTAATCTTGCCCTTGTCAACCGGTACTGCCCGACGATTACCGCGGTGTGGGAGTTAATTGCTGACGGAAAACTTGGGACGTTACTCGAATTACGAGCACGTGGAAAAGAGGACCTGCGCGGTGGAGGTGAAGATCTCTGGGTGCTTGGTCCACATGTTCTTGATCTTATGGTGCACTTTGGTGGTGCACCTCAGTGGTGCAATGCGACGGTTACGAAGACCGGTCAACCTGTGACGCCCGGTGATTTCATTGCAGGCCCTGAAGGACTCCCCATGATAGCTGGTGACAGCATTACTGCTTCCTTTGGTCTTGCTAATGGTCCAACTGGATTCTTTGCAAGCACTCGTGAAGCCGGACTCAAACAACCAAATTTTGGCCTCACCTTACTTGGGACAAAGGGTGAAATACACATTCGCCCAGACTACATCCCTCAAGCATACTTCCGTGCTGCTCCTGCCTGGCGTATGAACCGACCGTACCCATGGATACCAATTGGTGATGAAGGCCTCGAGACTGACTTAACAGATCAAGGAGTCGATCGATCAGCAGAAAGAGCGTCTTGGGGCCGCCTGGCCGTAACAGATCTCATTGATGCAATTCAGACTGACCGTGAACCCGAAACAGGAATGTTTACGGGCCTCACACTGACAGAAATGAATGAGGCGATCTACGCTTCATCACTTACCAGCCAACGACTGCACTGGCCACTTGACCGTGCACTCGTAAAAAGAACTGTTCCTTCTGAACGCTCTTAGCGAGAGATTGAGACTAATTATTGCTGAACACTGACTGACAGTGCCTTCACTCGAGACTTCTCAGGTACAGATTTTCCAATATTTTGACTCGGGGGAGCTATTGGCTGAACAGCGATGCCATACATCGAAGGCTTCACACCTTCGTATTCCGAAGTTGTGTTTAAATCTTTTTTTGAAAGCACAGGTGGGCCTAAAATTACGGACCCTGGATGAACGAGATCCCGGCACCATATATCGTGTGGGATTGCTATTTTACCCCACGCATCAGGATCAATCCCTTTGGTCATGATTGCTGTCGATGACCAGCCAACTGACCGAATCTGAATGCCTGTATTGACAAAATCCTGAGTAAGCCAATTCGGCGGACTGTAGCGAGCATCGTAGAAAATATAAACACGACTCGGCTGAGAGATTGAGAATTGCAATTGGAATTCACGTTGAAGTCGATGCGTTTGAAACGTCTGAATGAGGTCCGCACCGAGTAGCCCTTCGGGAAAGTCTTCGCTCGGGTCTGCTTCCCATCGAGGTGCTTTACGGTCACGGTAGGCCCGCACGCCATCTCGCATGCCACACGGAACAAGACCATAAAATCTACGGTTTTTTGGAAGTTCTACATTATCACTCACCGAATGAATGACCGAGTCTTTTCGGGCGTGATCAATTCCATGATTTCGAATCTCAACACTATGAAGCCGCCGAGGGCCCTGCGTCCCGCTCAGCCGAACAGCCTCTCCATCAATCAAGCTCACCGTACCAACTTTTTGTGAACGTAGTTCTACTTGGCCAGACAGAACTGCTACTCGGACTTCTCCGTCCACCGAAGCATTCACAGCAAACCTTGTACCGAGGTCAACAACCTCACCGACAGGTGTGACAACTGTGAAGCCAATGCCTTCTTCCCCCACATCTACATCCACTCGTCCTTGAGAAAGGTGGAGTCGCATTGGATGTTCAAAGCGAGCCATGAGTGGTGACTGGCATTCCAATAAAACACCTGATGGCAGTCGTAAATCAACGGCACCCTCCGGCAACACAAGTGCTCGGAGATTTACTTGATCACCAACCGCGAAAGCATTTGTTCCATCAACCCGATCAACTTCTACGAGGACTGGCTCACCAATGGCTGCCGCATTCCAGATACCGCCGGCAATCAAACTAGCAAGAAGCAATGAGCAGGCCAGCACCAAACTTATCGCATTACCAAGCCACTTTTTGGATTGCATGTCTGAATCACCGACATCACATTTCAAACCAGACCGACCGAACGTGCTTCCAAAAACAGCCTCCTGAACACTTCGTACAAAAACAGATTTTGTTTCCTCTGCCTCGATCGCCACCCGTACAGACTCGACAAACGCGCGGGCATCGCATCTTGCTTCACCAAAAAGCATGGCCTCAATGGCGAGGTGGCATTCGACTTGCTGAACACATTGCGGATGGCTCCTCAAATGATGGATCACGATTTGCTCATCCCCGGGAAGCGGTTCACCATCAACAATCCTGCCCATTGCCTGATCAAAAGAAACTACTTCTTTGGCTTGAACTGAATCGGCCTTTTGCTTTAGATGCTCCGGCAGAGAGTCATGTTTTAGTTTTGACTTAGTCATTCTTTAATTATTCCGTCCGCACGTACCTGAATTGCAAGAAATCATGTTCCTATATTTCCCAGCTGCTTCTGAATACAGTCTGACAAAGCTGCTCGTAAGCGAAACAAAATCTGGCTTACGTTATTTGCGTTTGTCGCTTCGTCAGCAGCAATAACACCTAACGAAAGTTGTTCAAAATATCGCTGTTGAACAAGTCTCCTGCTTCGCTCAGGGAGTTTCTGGAGACACTCACGAAGTGCAGAGACTTGCTGTTTGTGTTGCTCTGCCTGCTCCACCTCAACACTTGGGTGTGTGGATTTTTCATCTGCTCGACTTAATAAAAACTCGGCAACGTCATTTGCTAAAACACGTCGCCGCCCCTGTCGGCGGAGTTCATTCCGAACAAGATTTCTTGCAATCGTTCTTAGCCAGGCACCAAAGTTGGTTCCCCGCTCAAACATTGTGAGTTTCTTGTACGCAATAACAAAGGCTTCCTGAGCGATATCATCGACCGACTCCGGCCTGACACCAAGCATCCGAATAAAACCCTTGAGACCAGATTGCTCGTTCTCAACCTGCTCCATAAACCATTTCGTATTTGATTTCTTTTTTGCCATACCGTGATTATATGTAGTAGATGGGCTGATATTACAGAAACTTATTGTTCCGCGTGCATAACAAGGAATATCGGCTTTCGAACACCTTGTACCCTTGGAAACTAGGGAAAAACCTTGCTGGTGAGACTCTCGTGCCTGAATCCAACGATTCACTACTGCCCAGTAAAAAGACACCAATCGTAAAAAAAGGGTGGTCAGAACAATTGTTCTGACCACCCAATGAGCTGGACTTAAACAAGGTTTAAGTCCAGCTCTTCGAGGTTAACAAGTGACCTAGAGTGGCAGAGGACCAATTACTCCATCACCACCCACTACGATTGGATCTGGCAGGGCTGAATCAGCCTCAATTTCGGCCAGATCTTCCTCAAGAACCATTGAACGGAATGCAGCTGAGATCAGGCTATCAGGAGAGTTCGTAGCATCGTTTGATAGATCCCAGAACATCATGCCTCCCAATCCCTTCGCATCAGCCCATTCTGCCTTTAACGCAATGGACGTAGTTGTCTCAAACGAGCTAAAGATGTCCTGCTCAGCGTTGTACACATAGCTTGCTTGAGCATTATCATCCCAGTAGAGATCCCAACCAGCTCCGGCGTTAATCTGCGACAACAAATCTTTGTAGTCGTAGTTTCCTGCTTCATAGGTTCCCGGGGCTGCACCACTTGAGGCTTCGTTATAACCACCGTCACCACCATCGGCGACGCCGCTCCACGCTCGCGTATAAAGTGGCGCTCCGAGGACGATCTGTTCTGGAGCAACGCCTGAGTTTAGGTATGCATCCACTGAAGTCTCAATGTCATAGCCGACAGGATCACCCGTGAAGGCCGCTTGGTGACCTGTCGTATCTTCCCACGTGCCGTGGAAGTCATATGTCATGACATTGAAGAAATCGACTGACGGGGCCAACCCAGCAAGATTGAAATTCGCAATCTTGTCGAGTCCACCTGGAGAGGCGATAGAGATTTCATACGTCCTGCCAAGTTCACTGCCGAGATCATCGAGTTTCGCTCGAACATCAGCCATGAGCAGAGCATAGTTTGCTCCATCATTAGGACTGGCAGAATTGCCAGCCTCTCCGCCCCCACCGGGGTACTCCCAGTCAAAGTCAATTCCATCAAAGACTTGGTATGTGGTCAGGAATTCAACAATCGAATCCGAGAACGTATCACGACCAGCCTGAGTCGAGGTGACCGTACTGAAGTGATCAGAGAGCGTCCAACCACCAACAGCAATGCTGAGAGTCAGATGAGGATTTGCTTCTTTCAATAGAGCAAGCTGGTTGAAGTTCCCCCAGATTGTCTGCTCACTACGAGGATCTTCTGGTGGATAGTACCACTGGTCAGCTTCACCCGTCACACTTTCTTCAGCACTGAATCGCTTTTCAGTGGCAGCATAGGAATCGAACAACGTCATCTCTCCAGCTGCATTGAGATCGGCAAATGCATAGATGAGATGCGTCAACTCATCAGCTGGCACATCTGCAAGCTGATAGTCCCTGCCGTAGATTCCCCACTCAGGGAAATACGCAGCCAGCACCTTATCGTAATTCGCAATCGGTGACGCCGATGGATCAGTCACAACTGGATCAGTCACAACTGGATCAGTCACAACTGGATCAGTCACAACTGGATCAGTCACAACTGGATCAGTCACAACTGGATCAGTCACAACTGGATCACTCACAACTGGATCAGTCACAACTGGATCAGTCACAACAGGATCACTCACAACTGGATCTGTTGGCACAACCGGTGGTGCGACTGGAGCTGAAACAGACTCCATGTTCAGACCAACTGGATCACCGAGTACAACCATACTCTGGTAGTACTCCATCACACCTGAGTCTGAGACATCAAGCGCTGGCCATTGTGGCCAGTCGAAGGTGTCATTCATGAACGGCTGAGATTGATCCCAACTCAGAACTGTCAGATGGTTAACGTCATGATTGATCGCAACTCCTTCAATAGACAAGTAGCCATGCGTTCGACCATGCATCACGCCACCATAGTGTGGCTCCATCTTGAGCGTACTGATGAATGTGTCAGCAACACCGTATTGCTCAAGATAGTCAGCGTATCCAGAGATTCCAAACTCCCGAACCATCGACATGACGTCCGCTGGGTCGCCAAGACGTGCTGTTCGCTGAATGTCTGCCAGAATTTGTGGATCATATTTGTCCTGGGCAATCCAGCCAACTTTTGCACCCTGCATGGCATACCAAAGACCAACACTCTGAATGTCGTTTCCGTATGGCTGAGCATTATTCGTGAGTTGCTCAGCGAATGCCCATTCACCAACGTCATCGATAGTCAAAGCTGAAAGACCCAGGAATGCACGCAGGTTGTTGTATGCGTCCATAGCCTCTGTTGTGATGGCTGTTCTGCCGCCAACCAGTTCATGATTATGAGAGTTGTTATTGGAATCATGGAATGTTCCATATGCCGTAATGTCAATAAACTCTCCCGATGCAGCTGGTGGAGCCATATGATCATGACCGTCATGATCATCCATTGGCATATCATCGTGGCCATCGTGACCGTCCATCGGTGGCATCACTGGGACAACTGGATCCGTGACTGGGTCACTCACAACTGGATCAGTTGGCATTGGCATCGTGCCATGATCGTGGTCGATCATTCCGTTGCCGTCGATATCCAATTGGAAGAGTGATTCTTTCGTGGCGATCGATGTGTCACTTGGACCGTCTTCACCAACGAACACTCCACTATCACTGAGAACCCAGGCATAGACATCAACACCACCTCCATCGAGAACACGCAGGCGGCCAAGGTCATCTCGTGCTGCCGCCATGATTGTTGCTCCATCTCGGGTGAGAGGAACACTGCCTTGCCAGTAATCATCCGAGCGAGTGATTGCAATCGGATCACTACCAGCTTCACTTACATAGGCCAGGCCTGCAGCGTCAACCAAAACACTCACACCTGTTGTTGAGGCAACAACTGTGTATGAACCATCCACAGGATCAGTCACAATGGGATCGGCTGGCATTGGCATTGTGCCATGATCGTGGTCATCCATCGGTGGTGTGACAGGATCTGTTGGGACAACCGGTGGTGCGACTGGAGCTGAAACAGACTCCATGTTCAGACCAACTGGATCACCGAGTACAACCATACTCTGGTAGTACTCCATCACACCTGAGTCTGAGACATCAAGCGCTGGCCATTGTGGCCAGTCGAAGGTGTCATTCATGAACGGCTGAGATTGATCCCAACTCAGAACTGTCAGATGGTTAACGTCATGATTGATCGCAACTCCTTCAATAGACAAGTAGCCATGCGTTCGACCATGCATCACGCCACCATAGTGTGGCTCCATCTTGAGCGTACTGATGAATGTGTCAGCAACACCGTATTGCTCAAGATAGTCAGCGTATCCAGAGATTCCAAACTCCCGAACCATCGACATGACGTCCGCTGGGTCGCCAAGACGTGCTGTTCGCTGAATGTCTGCCAGAATTTGTGGATCATATTTGTCCTGGGCAATCCAACCAACTTTTGCACCCTGCATGGCATACCAGAGACCAACACTCTGAATGTCGTTTCCGTATGGATCAGCATTATTTGTCAACTGTTCAGCGAACGCCCATTCACCAACGTCATCGATAGTCAAAGCTGAAAGACCTAGGAATGCACGCAGGTTGTTGTATGCGTCCATAGCCTCTGTTGTGATGGCTGTTCGGCCACCAACCAGCTCGTGATCATGAGAGTTGTTATTGGAATCATGGAATGTTCCATATGCCGTAATGTCAATAAACTCTCCCGATGAAGCTGGTGGAGCCATATGATCATGACCGTCATGATCATCCATTGGCATATCATCGTGGCCATCGTGACCGTCCATCGGTGGCATCACGGGGACAACTGGATCACTCACAACTGGATCGGTTGGCATTGGCATCCCGCCATGATCGTGGTCACTGTGATCATGGCCATCATGTGGAGCAATACTTCCCGGACTTGTCTGAAAACCATCCGTAAGTTCACCAGCCGGTGCTTCTGGAGTGACTAATGCGGAACGACTCACCATTGAGACCTGCTCCACTGTATACCCAAATGGTACTTCAAGCTGATCTTCGACGATCTGATCGTGATGGAATTCGATGTTACCAGGAACCAGATCACTTTTTGCAACACCGACTAACAAAACGCTCTGGCCTGTTGGCTCAACGGAGATAAGCAGACCTTCCTCGGTATCATCAACAGATAATCTTTCTCTTGTACCGAAGTAAAGAAAGCTCAGCTTTGTCGTTGCAGGATCAAAGTTTTCGATACGTTCTTGCACGCCATATTCATGCGAACGTACGTACACGGTATTCGCATCCCGGGGACCAACACCTAACTCCCACGAAAGAACTCCGCCGATATCCTGACGCAAATGCTCGTTGACAATCACGCCAAAATTTTCTGTCGTCAAGTCGCTAAAGGCAACTCCTGAGACAACCTGATACTCTGGCGACCAGGCCCATGGGTTCACGATTGCTACTTCACCCGATTCGGTCTTTCCAATAATCAGGTTATGAACGGACACGTCTCCAAATTCAAGCCTGTCTGTCGAAGGGTTAAAGCCCACAATATCTGGACTCGATGGAGAAATCGTAAATACGTTCCCTTGGCCATCAACAGGATCGGCCACTGGCGTCGGCGCCGGCATTGGAAGTGGAGTGGGCTGCGTTGGGCTAGGGGAGATTGGCTGCGGTGCGTCGTGAATTCCCATCACAGCAAAGTTCTCAAGAACAGCCTGCGAACCTCCTGGTGTCCCATTAAAACCAAAGGTTACGGTGCCACCGGGAGAAACATCTGGATTCCATAATGCGCCTCGTACCGTGTATCGAGAACCTGACTGATTGACAATTTGGCCATTCCAGATGGAATCAATGTCACCAGCAAAGTCGAATGAAGCCTCCCAGCCTTTGAGTGTTTCAGAACCAAGGTTTTGCACGGCCACTTCACCGGTGAACCCAGACCCCCAATCAGATATCACATTAAAAACCGTATTGTACTCACCTGGTAGCGCTACTGGATCTGCTGGATCGGGTGCCGTTGGACCAGGATTTATCGCAACAGGATCTGTTGGCGACGGTTCAGCCGGGCCGGGTGCTGGAGTTCCACCAACATCATCAATGGGATCACCATTCACTGAATAATTCACGGGGGCTGAAACGTTTGTGCCTGAAACATCTGCAGAACCTATAAAGCCAAAAGCTACTGACCGTCCTGCCTCAAGATCTGCATTCCAGCCAGCGTTTGCAATTGTGTATCGGTCGCCCTCACGTGCGACGATTGTGGCATCCCAGATTGACGTAATATCCGCACCATAATCAAATGAAATCGTCCAGTCATTGACGGCCTCGACGTCAAGATTTTGAAGTTCAATTTCTGCCTGAAAGCCACTGCCCCAGTCCTGACTTACTTCATAAGCAGGAGCAACAACCGCCATCATTGCACGTTGCTCAAGTGATTCCGGATTGAATTGATCTCGAGCGGCCCTTCGCTTCCGCCACTGCTTATCGCGGTTACGTCTTAGCCGATTGATTTTTACTGTATTTCTCTCTCCACCCATTCCAAAAAGAGAACGCAACGTCCAAGTGTTCATGACGAACTGCCTTTCTGCTGCGGTGACACCTGTTAGAAAGTTGCAGACACCAAAACTGCATTTCCTAACACCTGCCACCGACCCTTCGCGCCCTGCCTACTTTTAACTTCCGCAAACGAGGGCAACGATTTCAAGAATTAACCTGACACTTCCGTGCCAGCACCTGATCAGTACGGCATCTGAAACACATTCGTTCGCTTGTTTAAGGGAAAAAAACACTACCAACAAAAGTGGCCAAAAAGAGGACTGCAAAATCCACTGGGACATTTTGGATTTTTCATGAAATGCCCACGAATAAGGAAAAAATGCCTCTCACTGACATCATGAAGAAGTGGTGATGACGATTCGTCAGGGACTCATTTCTCAGCAACGGAAACACCGCGATCGAACACGCAGGCAGGCAGCTCCGTAACACATAAGGGATCACATATTCGTTCATTGCACCTGTGGCATCCTTCAAAGGATCTAGAACGTGCTGTAATGCCTGAAGCGTGATTGCTGGGGCATGTGAATTGCATCAGAGAATGAGACACGACGATTTCAAATCGAATCATTTTATCGGGAACTCGACATGCACATCAGAAATTGGTGAGAGAGTAGTGACTGAGTTCTTGGATTGAGCAGTCACAAAGTAGTGCCGTCGAGTTGCTTTAAAAAGGCCATGCCCGGAGGAGGTCCAGTGGCAGCATCCGTGCTGTAGTGGCCCGTTCCGTGGCTGTGTCATGTGCCTGTATGGAGTCTTTCCAAAACAGGTCAACCCGCCCCTCTCGTCCGGGCATGGCCAGTCTCAATTGTCTTTTCCTTATGTCACACCGTGAGTTCATCTATTTGCCGACGAAAGTCCGGCATTTCAGTCGTAATAAAGTCACTCCACGAGCTGGGATTCCAAAGCTCAACACACACCGCAGCTCCAACGACAAGCAGCGCACCTCCTGGGTCAACACCGAGAAACTCTCTGAACCCATCGGGAACAACCAAGCGTCCTCGGCCAGCAAGTGAAATCGTCCGATGCCGTGTCGACAGCAAACGGCCAACACCTTGGACCTGATCGACTCGCTGAGCCAATACACCGGCAGCTAACTTGCTCCGAAGAACATCGACTGCGGCGTCGATCCGTGGCTTCCAGATCACTGCATTCCAGAGCGACAAGCACCCTGCCCTCTCCTTTGCAAGCACCATTTCCTGTCCTTGCGAGACCAATGGCTCGACCAACTCTGACGGCAACCCAATGCGATACCGCTCGTCGAGTGTTCGCGAAAATTCGCCCAGCAATAAATCGGATTCCGTCGTCATATCGCCATCGCATGCTTCGAATGATTTGGAGAACTTCTGCCTCGGTGAGGAAATGAAACGAATGAAACACCATAGCCCTCACTTGTTTTGGTCATATACCCACAAAAATAAACTATTTTTTATTTTAATGGGTTCAATTCCCACAAAATAATACAAAAAGTTCTGAGACATGCAAGCAGTTGGTTTCAACCGGCGTCAATTATTGCCCGAAAAACGTTGCAAACGCCGGCACTTTGGTTGACAAGGAGGTTCCGTAGAACGTTTCAACAAGCTGATTCAGAGCTGGCCATGGCTCTCGCACCGAGAAAAGACCGACGCACTAGAAATCACAAAAAGTCGGGATCTTTTAACGACAGGTGTCACAATTTGTGGGCACATCTCCACCGCTTTGGTCTTTGTAAGCTTTGAGCGCCGCTGCCTCTTTCGATAACTTGAATTCTGGCCCAGCAGGGAAATACTGGATGTCATCCTGCAAGTAATAAGCACTCGGTAGAGTTTGGCCACTGACATCGACCTGGCACCCAACGAGAGATGCCCCACCAAGAACGACCACAAAGAGTATAAAAAGGCGTTGCATGACGGTTCGTTCGACTAATTTCCGAGAGTAACGGTACATGGTCAGTGACCTCCGATTCTGATGAAGTCAGTATCGACCGCTGCAACCGGTAAACTTTTGGTAATTCCGATTTTCAGCAGAATCGTTCGATTCACACTGCCAAATCTACCTATTCGCCCGAGTGTTACATGCCTCAGCCTCTTGAATTCTCAGCTTCTTGCATTCACAGCGGATCAGTTTTGCCACCCATCATGCTCAACCATTATTTTGAATGGGAGTGCACTCACATCATTACCCGAGTGAACGGCACATGTAATTCATAATCTTTTGCAGAAATGTAATCCGTGACCCGTTTTTTTCATGTCGTGTTCATAGCTCTGGTAGGACTCGGTGTGTACGGATCTTTAGTGAGCACCTGCTTGAGCCAGAGCATTGCTCCCCTCGGGCCAGGAGGCCGAACCGTTCCAAGCCAGGCATATGACCTAGCACAGAAGGCCCTGGCATCTGGAAACTTTACTGATGCGATTGAATTTGCAGAGAGAGAATACAAGGGATGCCTGAAATTCGGGCCAGACCGATGGATTGATTCGACCGCTGCTGCTGCGATTGTCGGTGAATGTTTTTTTGAAACCGGTCGTTACCGTGAGGCTATCGGATTTTATAACGAAGCACTTATTCATGTAGCTTCTCACGGAAATTGGTTAGAGGATATTCGCTTTCCGAGCCAACCACTTCAATTTCAAACCAGCCGTCCTCAGCAACTATGGGGACAATCACCCCGTGAGATAAAACTTTCCAACCTTCCAGATCGCATGCCGATCCGGCTAGGTACATCTGATCCACAAAGTATTTTGCAAGGTGGTGGCATACTCGCGGCACCCATTGACTATCCTTTACGGCCACATGAAATCATGCGGTCACTAGCCATCAGCCTCTATCGTCGGGCTGATCTTCTTGGGCCAATGGCTCGGGATGGCCAAGCTTTAGAAGCTATCTCGACCTGGTTACAAAAGAGACCGGCACCTCAGAATCATTTTTCTCAAGCGTGGATTGATGTCTGCCTGGGTATCGTTTACTGGTCGCAAGCAAGAAATGAGCAGGCTTTACCGTTATTGAAGCGTGGCTTACTCCTCGAAGCTCAGTTTGATCACCCGCTGACACCATGGGCGCTTCTCGTTGGTGGGAGAATTGCTCTTGATGCCGGTCAGTATGACACTGCCAGAAAAACACTCGAACAGGCTACATTTGCGGCCGCTGCTCAAGGGGATGCTCGGGCATTAGAAGAAGCTTTTCGTTGGGCCACAAATGCTCATCTTGCTTTTGACAACAGGCTGCCCAAGTCAGTCATACCAGCCATTGGCTGGTCAGAAAAACAACTCCCGAGCCTCTCTCTTAGACTCCTTTCGACCACTGCGGCGGTACGTGCTGAGCAAGGAAACATTCAAGAAGCTGCTCGATTTGTGCTCAAACTGAATCAACGTATCTCAAACAGCGAGCTTGCCTTGGGGCGATGCGGGGCATATTCGAGATATACAGCCGCGTTAATTGCGTATGCTGGTGGAAACAATGGTCGAGGGGATGCTGAATACGCGAAGGCGTTGACTCTTGCCCGGGGATGTTCGGCAAGGCTGTTTCAAACTCAGCTTTTTACAGATGCGCTCATCCGCGGAGAATCAACGTACTCTGATCGGGAGGCAAGCGACCTTTTTGAATTTTTGCTTGCAGACCCTCTGCCGATTGCCATCCAGACAGATCCACTGGATGCCATTGCTGTAATTTCAACGGATCGCACTTCTGCTTTTGCAGCATGGCTTGCGGTAGCACAGAAGATTTTCCTCACGAATAGTCGTGGCGATGAAGCCTGGCTCGATGCGATTGAACATCAACGACGCAATAGCTGGCTCACCAATCAATCGCTGGGTGGACGTCGGGATAATCTCCTGAAAATACTTTCTACTACAACTGGAAATAGTGATGAGCTAACAACACTTCGCAAAAAAATATTGGCTCGCTACCCAGACGTGGCAACGAACCTGAGTGAAACCAATGCCGTACGTTTGTCACTACGGAAATCGTTGTGGGAATCTAGACTCATGCCTCGCGAGACCCCGCTCCCGGGTAACCCAGAGGCATGGAAAGATTTCGTCACAAGAAGCCAGACGTTAGAGAATCAGATCAATTTCATTGCTGCCGGAAGAAATGTAGTTCCACTTCAATTTCCACCACTTTTAGAAACTACAGAAATCCGCAAACGACTTGTCGGCAAACAACGCCTGCTTACGTTTACGTGGACAAACATGGGTTTGTTTGCGAGTCTGGAAGCGCCAAAACAAGCTGCCTCTTGGAGAGTGAAGCGACCCGACGACGTTCGTAAAACAATTATTGCGATGGCGCGGTCACTTAGTCTCTATCACCCTCTTCGGCCTGTTGAAACTGCCAGGCTAGATAGCGAGGAGTGGCAGACTCATGCTGAGTCGCTGACCACTTTGCTATTTGAAGATTCAGTAGTTTCACTGCATCGCCACCAAGAATTTGATGAACTTATAATCGTGCCGGACGGATTGCTGTGGTACCTGCCGTTTGAATTGCTTCCGGTAACAACAGAAGAAGGAAAACTCGGTGATGAAACAGTCCTACGGCTGAAGGATGTCTGTCAGATCCGATACTCACCAACTCGCAGCCTCGCTGTCGGAACTCGGCATACGGCAACTACGCCTCATCTCACAACGGTACAGGCTAGCTTGACATACCGAAACAACTCACCTGAACAAACTGTTGCATTACTTGACCGCGTTGATACCGCTATTGACGATGCTATTTTCCTGACCTCAAAGACAACCAAAATTCCTGTCAGCATCTCTGCTTCATTAGCAGACACACTCGTTATTTTCGATGAACTCTCAGCAGATGGAAAAATGACTGACCGACCGCTTATTGCTGCGGATGCTGGACGGCCGGGCATGTCTTTTAAAGATTGGCTTGCTCCTCCTTACAAGGCAGCACGATGTGCTGTACTAACGGGCTTGCAAACGCAGGTTTCCGGAGGCCTCAATCAACCTACCGAACGACCAGGCAGTGATCTTTTCATGACTGCTATGGATCTTGTTGCAACTGGGACCGAGACTGCCGTCATAAGCCGTTGGAATGTCGGAGGCCGTACAGCAATAGACCTTGGTATTGAATTTATAAAAGACCGTCAACGCGAAACATTACGTGACACTCCGCTTCCTGCCGCAGTGAGCTGGCAACGAGTGGTCGACCTCGTCACTGCAGAACAGCCTGATTTCAATCGAGAACCGCGAATCAAAATAACGAGTTCTGTCATTCCTCAAAACGCAAAGCACCCCTTCTTCTGGGCTGGCTACACCTTAATTGATTGCGGCGTCCTAAATGGAACCGTAGATGCCACCAAAAGCCAAGCGGAACCCGCCAAATGATATCGTGTGCCTATGGCTTTCTGTTTACTGAATCAACTCCTACTTTCGCGTCATTCGCTTTCATTGCCGGAGTTACGGCAGTAGCTGCGGCGATTAATTCTGTAGCGGGCGGGGGAAGGATTCTTACTTTCTCGGTACTCGCTGCAATTCTGCCTGCTGATCCCTCTCGGCTTGTCATGGCCAACGCCACGAGCACCGTAGGGCTATGGCCTGGAACATTGTCGGCGGCTTGGGATTACCGTCACCAACGCACCGGCCAACCGAAATGGTCACTCTGGCTTTTGATTCCCAGTATTGTGGGGAGCGTTCTGGGAACAATCCTCGTTCTTATCTTGCCAACAACGTACTTCGATTCGATTGTTCCCTTACTTATTTTTTCGGCAGCGACTCTCTTCGCCGTTCAGCCATACCTGTCAAAACAACTATCTCAAAGAATTGAAGTTGAGAAACGGCGTTCCATCGATAACCCCGAGACAAAAATATTGCTACGTGCGGCAACACTTCAGTTTTTCATTGGTATGTACGGCGGGTATTTTGGTGCCGGCAATGGAATACTCATGCTCGCTACGCTCGGTGGCCTTGGCCTTGGAGACACCCATCGCCTCAATGGATTCAAAAACTTGCTTGCAATGGTTATTAACGCGTGTGCCGCACTTACTTTCATGTTGACCAGTTTTACAAGTAATCCGATTGTTGCATGGCCTGAGGCTGGAATCATGGCTATCGCCGCCATAATTGGTGGTCTCATTGGAGGACGACTCGCTCGCCAATATCATCCGAATACAATTCGAAAATGTGTTGCAGTGATCGGTTATGGATTGGCCGGCTATTATTTCTTAACGTAACACCAGCCGATTGTTCCGCCCAAGTAACCAAACGCTAAATCAAATGATTGTTTCCTCTGAAAATCTTTCGAAGTCCTACGGCACGTTCCGTGCGCTTACAGATTGCAACATAAGTGTGGAATCGGGTGAAGTTTTTGGACTTCTAGGCCCAAATGGCGCCGGAAAAACAACCTTACTGCGAACACTTTTAGGTTTCATAAAACCAACCTCAGGACTGGCTTGCATTGCGGGTTTTAACTGCGCTTCACAATCTGTTCGGGTTCGGCAGAAGACAGCCTACCTGCCTGGTGAAGCAAGACTCTTTCGCCGTATGCGAGGACACCATGTGCTCGATTTCTTTTCCCGCCTACGAGTAGATTGCGATCGAAAAAAATGCTCCGCAATTGCTGAGAGACTTCAGCTCGACTGTCGAAGACAGGTTTCACGGATGAGCACCGGCATGCGGCAGAAGCTAGCTTTATCCATGGTTCTAGCAATCGACTGTCCGTTGGTCATTCTTGATGAACCAACAGCCAACCTCGATCCGTCTGCCAGAGCTGAAGTTCTTGAATTGGTTTTAGAGGCTCGTAATAAAGGAAGGACGGTTATTTTTTCTTCACATGTCCTTTCGGAGATCGAGTCGACATGTGATCGTGTTGTTATCATGCGAGCTGGTCACATTGCACACGAACAATCAATTGCAACTCTTCGAAGAAGACATCGTATCTATGCACAGCTCACTGGTCCGCTTACTCAAATACCAAAGAGTCTGACAGACAGCATCTCGATTGTTAAAGAATCTGCTAGCGAGGCTGTTCTGGAATCGACCGACTCTCTCACCCGGGTATTGGACTGGCTGTCTGGCTTACCGCTGAGTGAACTCAAAATTGAACCCGTTGGGCTTTCAGCTGTGTATGACCGCTATCATCGAGAAGATGCTCGGCATCGTGACACTGCCTCGCTTCCCAATCACATCTCGCCTTCCTCACAAGGAGCATGAATTTATCGTTATGTGGAATACTGCAATCTGGAGGAAGACATGGGGAGATCAATCGCTGCTCGGCTTGGCATTTGCTGTACTATGGGCTGCCTTCCCCTGGCTCTATATTGGTCTTTCTGCCCAAATCGAAATGAATGCTTTTCAAGATGTTCTTCTTCGGGCCATTCCTGAGGATTGGCAGAAAATGTCTGGCGTTCCTTTTTCGGAAGTGGCCACTCACGTTGGAAGAGTCGCGTTGGCTTTTGTCGACCCAGTTGTCGTGCTCACCGCAACGGTCTGGGGAGTAACACGTGGTAGTGATGCTGTGTCTGGTCAACTCGAACGCGGGACCCTTGAAATGATTCTCGCCCAACCAGTTCGTCGAAGAGATCTCTATTCAACGCAAGCATTTGTAACTGTCTGCGGCGGTTTCTGTCTCTGTATGATCCTGTACGCATCAGTTTTCACGGCTATTCAGTTCGGCCCTTGGTCGGGAAAGGTAAACCCGCTTCATTTCCTGCCTGCCGCTCTCAACGTCTTTGGGCTCATGGTGTGCATGAGTGGTCTGGCCACATGCGTGTCAGCATGTGATAGCTACCGGTGGAGAACCATCGGTATTCTCTGCGCCTTCTACGTAACTTCGCTCTTAACAAAACTTGTTGGGCGCCTGAGTGAAACGTTGAGCTGGGTTGGATATCTCTCGGTCTTCAACGCCTACGAACCGCAGAGACTTGTTGGGGGAACCTGGTCTGACTGGCAACTCCTGCTCCAATACAATGGAATTCTTTTGGGAATTGGCATTACCGGATACGTCATTGGGGGTTATATCTTTAGCCGGCGTGACCTTCCTGCCCCGCTTTAATAGCACGATTACCCCGGCCCTAAAAATTAACCTTCGGGTGAAACGAGAGAATCGGCTACATTTTTTAATTCCGTACCATTCGTTTTCCACTGATCCCAAGCCTCATAACAAACACTTTGTTTTCAAGGAAAATCTGCATGCAAACGCCTCGTTACCTATTGATCTGTCGATCTACTTTCGCAAGTCGACAAAAGGCTTGTTTGATTTGGTTAACAATGGTCTTTTCCTGCTGCATAACAGGCCTCGCTCCTGATATGTCTCCGGTTTGTATCGCAGCAGAAAGTAAGGCTGAGAGCACTGAAAAGGAAAACTCTAACCGTGATGAGGGGCAATCTGATCTCGATGCAGCGATCGAACAAAAATTGTCGGCCCAAAGCCTTGATGATTTTGAGCGAGTGATTGACCTCTGTCGCCGTGCGATACGTAAAGGTCTCCCGAAAGGTTCAAAAGAGTTCGCCAACAACCTCATTGTGGGAACGCTTATTGACCGCTCTGTGATGCTTGTCGATGCGATATTTGATGCTCCACGCCCAACTCCAGATTGGCCAAGAATGCGATCGTTCGCAATGCGTGATCTCAACGAATTAGTTAAGCGTGATCCCAAACTTGGTCTTGCACATCTCATGATTGCTCGACTGCAAGCCCTCCCAGGCGGAAATCCGGATGAGGCAAAAAAGTCTGCCGACAAAGCAATAAAATTTCTTTCCCCGGATCAAAATCCAGTTGAATTAGCAGAAGCTCATATTGTTCAAGGCAACTTACTAGAAAATGGTCCAGAGCGTGCTGCTCACTATGACAAGGCTGTTGCACTTGCACCTACCGACACTCGATTTCGTCGTACGCGCGGACTCTTCAGACTGCTTCGAAATGAATTTGGACCAGCGCGTGAAGATTTTATTGCCGCCTTGAAACAGGACCCAAATGAGTCCGGCGTGTACGAAGCTCTTGGCATGTCCTACATGATGGACAACGAACTCGATGATGACGAAAGACTAGAGGAAGCCAAAAACGCATTTGATAAGGCAATCGAGATTACTCCCGATTCGGCCGCCCCACGGCTTCAAAGGGCCCGTGTACTGGCGATGCTCGGAGAACAACCGGAGGCTCTTGCTGACCTCGATAAGGCTATTCAAATCTCGCCTCAAAAGGCTGTGCCACTTGTTCTGCGGGCTCGAATCCAGCAGCAGTCCGGAAACCTTGAAGCGGCTGCAACCGACTTGGCGAAAGTGCTCAAAGATCAGCCCGGCAATCCGGCTGCACTAGAACTTCGAGGCCTTATGGCTGCTGATGCTGGAGAATACGCTGCAGCGATTCGTGACTTCACAACGATTGCGAAGCAAGACCCGCCCGATCCACTTGTTCTAGGGCAACTAGGAATGTTACATCTTGCTGCAAAACAGCCCCGGGCTGCCATAGCCTGGTTTGGAAAGTCACTTACTATCGACAAAACGCTGTTCTTGAGTTTGCGAGGAAGAAGCGACGCCCTTATCTCTATCGGCGAACACAAAAAAGCTGCTCGAGATCTCAAGGCAGCATTAAAACTACACCCAGAAGACTCTGGTGTTCTCAATAATCTTGCATGGCTCTTCGCAACATCACCGGACAATGAACTCCGCGACGCAACACAAGCAATCGAACTTGCTACCAAAGCATGCAAAGAAACAGAGTGGAAAGCTGCACACATAATTAGCACGCTAGCAGCCGGATATGCCGAAAGCGGTGATTTCAAACAAGCTTGCGAATTTAGTAGAAAAGCACTTGCTGCCGATGCTGGAAATGGCGGCATTGATGAACAACTCAAAAAAGAATTAAGTAGTTACAAAGAAGAAAAGCCTTGGCGAGAAAAACAAAGCATGGCTGAAGCAGAGCTTTCGGATGATGAAACAGCACCGGATGACTCCGAAGAGAGTTCCACAAAAAAAGACATTGCAGACCGACAGAAACAGCCAATAAGCCAAGAGGAACCACGCAGGCCCTTTGACTAGTTTTTAGCTTGTGACGAATGATTACAAAATCGCTCCACAAACGCTGAGTAATCTGCAGCAGTATCAATGCCTCTGGCTGCCTGATCAATAGCCACTGCAATCATTGATGTACCAGCCTCAATGAGCCGTAATTGTTCAAGACTCTCAAGTTCAGCCAAGGGTGACTCCGGGAGGCAATTCCAATTTTCGAGCACTGGCCTTCTGTATGCATACACACCAATATGCTGCCAAAATAAGGGTGGTGTTTTTGTAAGTAAACTATCATGCCATTCTCTTGCTGCCGGTACCGCTGCTCGGCTAAAAGTAATGGCTCGCCAAGCCTCCGGGTGCGCTCCACTCTCCTCCGGAGCGGATTCGCTTGCCCAAGGCGTCAACTCCGCCTTGACGACAGACGGATCATGAAGAGCAGCCTTCTCGCGAATTGGCGTCACAAGTGTTGCCACATGTGCCTTGGAATATTTTTCCAAAGACGCAAGTGCAGCGTCAATTGCTGAAGGAACCAACTCTGGTTCATCACCTTGCAGATTAACAACAATATCCGCATCTGGCAGGGACGGGAGTGCTTCAACTATTCTCGCCGTGCCACTCGTTGCATCAGGAGATGTCATAATCGCCTTTCCACCAAACCTCTGCACCTCTTGCTGAATCACGTCACTGTCGGTGATGACAAAGACATCAATCGCTTTTGATACTTTCGATGCATTTCTCCACGTATGCTCGATGAGCGTGCAACCCGTCTTGGCTAGAAGCATTTTGTTTGGCAGTCGCTGACTCGCTAGCCGTGCTGGAATAGTGATGACTGCGGAACACTTCATTTTGAAAATCTTTCGCGACCAGGCGGTACAGGTTTAATTTCAGTTGCTAGGCAGGGCAGCTTAGTGAAATTGCGCAGGCTTATTTCGAACTTGCAGTGAATAGCAATACGCATATTCTCCCAAGTTGAAAAGACGTATTTCGTCGAACCCCAATTCAACTTTAAGGTTCGAGGGTATTAATCAGCTCGGAGAATGTAATTATGTGTGGAATTGTTGGCTACATTGGTTTTCGACGCGCTTGTGAACGTGTTCTCGAGGGCTTACAACGACTTGAATATCGTGGCTATGATTCCTCCGGAGTTGCCGTACTAGACCACGAAGGGCATCTATCTGTTCAGAAATCTGCTGGCCGACTTGCCAATTTAGAAGCGCTCATTACAGAGGATCTACCAGATAGTTCTATCGGCATTGGCCATACTCGATGGGCAACGCATGGGCCTCCGACAGATGGTAATGCACATCCTCATCTTGGGGGTGGCTGCGCGAAGGGACAGGGACACTCAGTGGCAGTAGTGCATAACGGTGTCGTTGAAAACTACCACAGCATTAAAGCGAGACTCGAAGTAGAGGGTTATGTTTTTCAGTCTGAAACTGATTCAGAAGTAATAGCTCACTTGATCGACAGTTGTCTAAAGCAGATCCTCTCAGAGGGACCGCGACTGACTGATGACATCACAGACTCTCCTTATGTAGTGGCAGTTCGTGAAGCCATCGGTCATCTACGTGGCACATATGGCCTACTGGTGCTGTACCGGGACCAACCCGATCTCTTGGTTGCTGCAAGATTAGGGAGCCCACTCGTTATTGGAGTAGGTGATGACGAGTTCTTTATTGCAAGTGACGCAAGCCCCCTAGCTGGTCATACCGACAGGATTGTCTATCTAGCTGACCATGAAATTGCTGTCATTAAACGTCAACAGCTTCGAGTTGTTCACCGAGACGCTGGAAGAATTGAACCGACTGTACAGCCTCTTTCACTCGACGCAAATGATGTTGGCATGGGTGATTATGCCCACTTCATGCTTAAAGAAATCTACGAACAACCAGAGACTGTCACTGCAGCGATGAGAGGCCGAATTGATCGAGATGATGCCACGTCAATCTTCGGCGGCCTAAATCTCACTCCTTCTCAGCTACAGAATATTAATCGAATCGTCCTAACAGGATGTGGCACGAGCTGGCACTCGGCACTTGTCGGGGAATACATGATTGAAGAATTTGCACGCCTTCCTGTTGAAGTCGAATACGCGAGTGAACTTCGATATCGTAATCCGCCACTTGATAAGGGAACTTTGCTTTTTGCTATTACGCAATCTGGTGAAACAGCCGACACACTGGCTGCCCTGCGAGAAATGAAACGAAAAGGACATTCAACTCTCGCGATTTGCAACGCAATAGGGAGCACGATTGCTACAGAAGCTGACGGCGGAATCTATTTGCATGCAGGGCCAGAAATAGGTGTGGCCAGCACAAAAGCTTTTACGAGCCAGTGTGTTGTTCTTGCAATGCTAGCCTTATACTTCGGGCGACTGCGTCACATGAGTTATGAACAAGGCATAGCATTTATTGATGCGCTCGAACAACTTCCAGAACTCATCAGAAAAGCATTAGCAGTCGAATCGACTGTTCGTGGTATTGCTGAACGCTATCGAAATGCTAATACGTTTCTTTACTTGGGCCGCCAATACAATTTCCCGCTTGCTCTTGAAGGAGCACTGAAACTAAAGGAAATTAGTTACATACATGCTGAGGGTTATCCAGCAGCAGAGATGAAGCATGGCCCTATCGCACTTGTCGATCCGCTTACACCAAGCGTTTTCCTTATTCCTAAAGACGCTGTCTACGAAAAAGTTCTCCTTAACCTTGAAGAGACCAAGGCGCGAAAAGGACCAATTATTGCTGTAGTCAGCGAAGGAGACGATCGTGTCCAACACCTTGCTGATGAAATAATTGAGTTACCTGCATGCCCAGACTTTCTCAATCCGATTGTTGCCTCGATCCCCCTTCAACTCCTCGCCTACCACATCGCCGTATTTCGAGGATGCGATGTTGATAAACCCAGAAATCTTGCCAAAAGTGTCACCGTAGAATGAATCGTGATGCAAGCATGTACCAACCTTCTCTAGAGAAGTGTTTTTATAGCCAATGCTATAATACGGCGACCTGGCGAAGTCATTGGCAATTTTTGAATTTCCTGTGGTGACAGCCATCGTTGATGCCGGCGAGCCGCCGGGCGTTGTGATACAAGTGTTGATAAAATCTGACAGGTCACCTTGTGGTTTGTAACGCTATAGTCAATGGTGCCGAGATGACGCTGAGGACCACGTGCTGCCAACTGATTAGGGATGCCACGTGGAAAATCCCAAAGCCCTTCCCACCATTCCCCTGGCTGCCGACGCACCACAAGGAGTTTGCCTTTGAGTATAAATACATAGGCTTTCTCTTTGATTTTTTTTGACGATTTCCGAGCGGGCACATTCGGTATCTTATCAACGCTACCAAGCTGATACGCCTCACAACGATCCGCCAATGGACATTCCTCACAGCAAGGGCTCACCGGCGTACAAATGATTGAACCTAAGTCCATCAGTGCCTGATTGAATGCCCCTGCTCCTCCATCACGAGGCACAATAGCCGCTGCAACATCCCAGAGCGGCTGGTCATCTTTATTTCCTGATAGTGGTGAGTCGTAATGAATGAATCGTGCCAAAACACGACGGGAGTTTGCTTCGAGAATTGGCTCAGGCAAATCGAATGATATCGATGCAATAGCTCCGGCTGTGTAGCGACCGACACCAGGGAGCTTACGTAGAGCACGTGCATCTTGAGGAAAAATACCTTCATAATCAGACACAATGAGCTTTGCAGCCGCATGTAATTGGCGAGCCCTTCTGTAATACCCAAGACCCTCCCAATATTTCAAAACAACGGCCTCATCTGCTCCAGCAAGATCGAACACAGTAGGGAATTTTGTGACAAACCGAAGGAAATAATCCTTTACTCTCTCCACCTGCGTTTGTTGGAGCATAATTTCACTCACCCAAACACGGTATGGATCCGGAGAACGCCGCCAAGGAAGATCTCTTGCGGTGCTGTGGTACCACTTAAGCAGCGAGCGGGAAATAGACTTTCTACGCGATGCCCATTGATCCGGATCCAAGCATCCTGAGTGTTGCGTATGTTTTTTGTTCATAGAGACAACCTGTACTTTTTTCACATGCTCAACGTACATTACAAAACAAGTACGAAGCAGAAAGCATCCGCTACGAACAACACACGACTGATACTATGAGTGTGAGCAATCAGAATTTTTCCACAATGTCTTGATGGTATTGCCGACACCGAAGCACTGACCGATCTGAATACAATAGAATTCTCACGCAAAAAAACAGCCTGAGCGTTAACCAAAACTTTATTTTACTATGGGGGCCTGGACTTCGTGTGCTGTACTCCCTGCAGGGAAAAGTCGATGCAGAATCAGTATTCAGCTACTCTGAAAGAGCCGTTGATCTTGGCACGCACACATCAAAAACAGCTATTATCTCAAGCACGTTGCCATGTGCACCCCTTCGGAAAAAAAGTTTTTCATCGAACCACGAAATGGCTCGTACACTATTCCTTGAGTACGAACTGCAACGGAATCGCTTTTTGTGTAATTCAAAAGAACTTTTTTGTAATCCGAGTAATCTTTTGGGCTTGCCCCAACGTGCTGGAGAAACTGCATGAAATCAGGAAAATTCATCGTACTTGAAGGAGTTGATGGATCTGGAAAGTCCTCGCAGGCAACGGCTCTTGCCCAGTGGTTAGAACACGCGGGGTGCCGGGTTGTCTGTTGCCATGATCCAGGCTCGACACCGTTGGGGGATGCCGTACGAGACGTTTTACTTCACCGAAGAGAACTTCGTCTGGATCCTGAGGCTGAGATGTTTCTCTACATGGCATCTCGGGCTCAATTAGTTCGAGAAGTCATCCAGCCTGCGTTGCGAAACGGCGACTGGGTCGTGTCCGATCGTTTCCTCATGAGTAACATTGTCTATCAGGGTCATGCTGGAGGCGTTGATATTGAAGCCATTCGAGAGGCCGGGGACATCGCAACATGTGGCATTCAGCCTGACCTCACACTTGTTCTTGATATTGATCTTGATACGGCATCAATCAGGATGAATCGTCCTTTGGATCGTCTCGAAAGCCGAGGGGATGAGTACCATAAAAAAGTACGGAGTGGGTATCACATTGAAGCCCAATCAGAGAGAGCGGTTCTTATTGATGCAACAGCGGCTACCGAGAAAGTGCGAACAGAAATCATTGCTGTCACCCAATCTGTATTTTCTACCATCCTCAACTGCTCATTAGATTCGTGATATCACCAGTACTGCACAACAGGAAACTAGGAAGAGAGACTCGTTCAATGTCTTGGGAAGGAATCGAGGGGCACGATCAAATAGCCAATCGTTTTTCATCAGCGGAGGCAGCGGGGCGCATTGCAGGAAGTTATTTGTTCATTGGGCAAGAGGGTATCGGTAAAGCTACGTTTGCAAAATCTCTCACAATGGCTTTAGCGTGCGAAGGTTCAGAGAACAATCTTACCGCTTGCCATAAGTGCAACTCCTGTATTCAAGCACTTGCCGGAACACATCCCGATATTGACATCGTACAGAAGCCTGCCGAACGAACCACGATTCCTCTCGAATCTTTGATTGGCTCTTCTGACCAACGACTGCGTGCGGGCCTGTGCTGGCGGCTTCTTTTGCGGCCACAACTTGCATCAAGAAAATTCGCGATTCTCCTTGACGCAGATCATCTTTCCGAAGAGGCTGCTAACTGCTTGCTGAAAACACTCGAGGAACCACCTCCAGGAGCTGTCGTGATTCTGGTAGGAACAACTCTTGAGAGACAGCTACCCACTATTCGATCTCGATGCCAAGTTATACGGTTTTCGCCTTTATCCGATGATATTATCAAGCACGTTATCCAAACAGAACAGCAGCAAAACGGTCAAGACTTAACGGACTCGACGTTGGACGAAATTGCTCGCATTGCTCAGGGGAGCCTTTCAAAAGCAAGACTCTTTCTTGACGAAGAACTCACATCATTCCGAACCAAACTTTTCAAAATGCTCTCGGAAAAACCACTTCGTGGAGTTGATCTCACACGTGCAACAATTGGCATAGTGGAAGCAGTTGGAAAAGAACCGTCTCTTCGACGTACTCGACTGCGACTTGTCCTGGACTTATCAATTGATTTTTTTAGGACAAAGCTACATGTAATTCACGGTATTCCTTGTCCTGCAGACGCCATTCTTGAATCAACAATTTACGCCTGGAGTGCGTCACCTGAGGAAATAACACAATGCCTCGAATATTCGTTAGATGCACGACAAGGTGTGGATCGAAATGCAAACTTAGGCATTCTGGTTGATGCCTGGACGGCAAAGCTTGAACGCGCGTAACGCATGAAAAAGGCTCGCTCTCCTACCTGATTTACCTTGCTTCACTCAAGATCGTCTTTGGTTGTGAAAATTTATCGATTTTCTGAGTGATAATCATTTTTCCGATCATTTCTGTCGATCCAAACCTTCAGGCGGCAGCCTTATCGCTGCTGAGTATTAGGTTGTCACTCTGGCGCCACACGTGGTACCGGTGATTTGAGGATTGACGGGTATGTCACAGAAGCAAGCTTGCGCTATTTTCGCGACGTCGTTCTTGGCCGGACTTCTTGTCACGGCTGTGGTTTTTCAGCCCTTCAGCATTGCACCAACGACAACCCCTTACTTTGGGTTTCCTGGTGAGTCAGAGGATCTGAGTGCTCAAAACGATCCGGCTGTTTCGGAACCTGGTACGACCTCCCAACCTTCGCCACCACAGATTACTGAGGTACTCGATGTATCCACCTTCCCAAATGAATTAGTAGAGTCTTTTAGTGATACGATCCGAGAACATCTTCTACCGCTAGGTGAAATACCCACAACCACGATTAGCTTTCCTCAAGCAGTGATGCTTTCCACTGAAGAGATCCTCTCCTTAGAGAATCTCGCAAAACGGGCTGATAATGGCTCTGTCTCTGTTGCTGCCTTCAATGGAATTCCTGCTTCTGAAACAACAGATTCACTTAAACCATTTGGAATTGATACGTCGGTAGCCGACTCCGGCGAGCAACTCGTACGATCACCGGTAAAGGACGACTCGAGTGAAAAAGAAGCTCAGCCCGCTCTGGACAGTGCGGCAGGAAAATCCGAAGCGAATGCGGCCGATATTGGCACGTCAGACGCCGCTGAAAAACAAAAATCATTGGCTTCAAATGATGGTTCAACGCATCTGGAAACAAAACAACGTTATTCTACACCGCAGCCTACGGCAGATCGTCTACCTAAGATACCTCTGGAGACACAAGGCCATGTGAGTGCCACCACGAATGTCGACTCACCAGACTCACTGCGTTCACTTGTTTCACGCACACAAACGGTTCCACAGAATCAACCAAAAATTGAAGACAAAAACACTGTTCCGGCTCAAAAATCTTCTCAAAGACAGTCTGACGCTGTAGTAAAAGGACTCCAAGCAGCCGCTGTCGCGCTCGACAAAGTAGACAAAAAAGTTCCTGTGCAAAGTCTTTTGACACGGACTTTGGGGCAATCAACCACAAGAACTCCCCCTGCTGAGACTTCCAGCAGCAAGGCGACTTATCCATCGAAGACGGAGACGACACTTCCTCTCCCATCAGTAAATACGAAGCAAAGACTCCAACCGGTTTCAGCCGAATCAGCGAATACACTCACGTCTCTTCCCCAACCAAAGCGTTGGGAAAAAAATCTTGATGTGCGTCTTACCCCGCGTTACGCCCGACCACATACAGAAAATGCTCCATCGCCTCCGCTCCAACTTGAGCAGGCTGGCAACCCACTTGCGATTAATCCAAAGAAAGTGAATTCTGACCAGCACGTGTCGTCTGATAAATCTTGGGTCAATCTCGACGAGGGCACCTGGTCAGAGGCTACCACAAGTACGAAAATAGAGTCTCCGGCACCATCAGATACGCCACGGGAAAGAATTGTTAAAAGGCTGTCTGCGGAACGCAAAGCAACAGCCTTACCGCCACCACCAAATGCGCCATTGCCCGCTTCCAACCCTCTTATTAATACAAAGGGAACCTCGTCTACCGAGCCTCCACCCGAGCCAACAATAAAACGAATTATTGAGAGATTACGGCCGGGAGAACGCTTACGCGACCGTATTGGTCAAAACATCAAGCGATTTGAAACGACCACACTAGCAACGGCGACATCCCCCATAACAGCATGGCCACCACCCGAAGAACTCTTGCGGACACTTGATGAACTGGCCGCGGATGGCCTTCCGCGGCCATCGTCATATAAAGACATTCGTAAATGGGTGGACCAGACGACATCTTCTTTGTCTTACATTATGACAACTCGTGGTCCACACGATCTTCAGGCGATACCCGCTATCATCACTCTGGACCAATGCTTTGATGATGCGACGGTCCTGGCTGATTCTCTTTCCGACATCAATCGTGCGACCCAGATTCGCCGAGCAGCTTTTGCTGTTAAACGCCGCACAAAAACATGGCATGCTGCTGCAATTCTTGCTGAAGGGCTTACAGAGAAAACAGCTGATGGAAGAAAAACACTGAATGACATCTCTTCTCTTCTTGCATCACTCGAAGCCTTCGAGGCGAATTCAGATGCCGTACGTGCTACTGAAGTCCGCCAGGCTCTTGCTGTGGTAGAGCGGTCAGAGTTATTACAATTCGAAACACTTAGACAGGCTGTTATTCATCACTATGCTGCACCGAATTTTCGAGTTGCTCTAGATGAGGTGTTTCTCACAAGACTGATGCCGGAATCGCCAAGCCGAACCGAAACAGTACGAGATGTCATTCTTGGAAAACCTGTTCGGGGTCGACGCGTGGTTGAGCAAATAACATCTGTCAACCTGACTCCAGATGCTGATGAAATCTGCTTTGACCTCACCGTTGACGGCCAAGTTTCGACCTATGCAATCACTGAAACCGGGCCAATAGCACTTACCTCAAGAGGATCTGGCCAATTCACCGTGAAGAAACCGATGAGAATTTGCCGTGAAGGTCTGATCGTAGGCCAATCGGTAGCTTCGGCGTCGAACCGCGCTCGCCTTATGAATGTTTCTACAAGTTTCGATTCTGTCCCACTCATGGGTTCTTTGCTACGAACACTTGCTCGGAATCAACACGCAGACAGTCTTCCAGAAGCAAATCGAGAAGTTGCTCAGAAAATTGTCTGGCAATCATGTCGTCAGACAGATCAGGAGTCAGAGAAAAAATTTGCGGTACTCTCAGACCAGATTGAAGACAGCTTCTGGCAGCCCTTAGTACGACTTGGCCTGAGTCCGACTCCATTCATGGAGACAACGGAAGACAGAGCTACACTTCGGCTGCGACTTAATGCTGACACTCAGCTGGCAGCTCACACCCCTCGGCCTCGTGAGCCAGACGGAACACTCTTTGGCTATCAAGTTCATGAATCAACTATCAACAATGCATTTGAGAGACTCGGGATTAAGGGACAACGACTTGCATTGGAAGAGCTCTTTATTCACGTACAACAACAGTTGGGTTTGGAAGAAAAGATTCCAGAAGATCTACCGGAAGGTGTTTCAGTTGCATTTGAACAAGTTGAACCGATTCGTGTTGATTTTGACCAAGGACTTGTCCAAGTAAAAATCTCTATAGATGCTCTCGAGAGTGGTCGCCGAAACTGGTATGACGTTATTGGCAGCGTTACATACAAGCCCGTAGCCTCTGGCAACAGTATTGTTCTCAAGCGCGAGGGACCGATTCGTATCAGTGGACCAGGGCACCGAGGACGGATAGAATTTACGCTAAGAACAATTTTTGGGAAAATTTTCCCGAAAGAAAGACCCGTCCCGATAGTACCCAAAAAATTCACCGACCATCCTCGACTCCAAAACCTCACCACCTTGCAGGCAATGAGCTGGGACGGCTGGGTCGCTATCGCTCTTGGTGATACTCCCCAACTCCAGACGGCAGAAACTCTCGAAGAACAGCCTACCGTCATCCGTTAGGAAGGCTCCTCGCACATATGTGACGTGGCCGGCTTGCAAACAAGGCCAGCACCTCTGACAATTTGGGAATTGCCGTCTGTTCCCAACTGCTTCTCCCGAAAGGACTTCGCCGTGCCAAACCAGTCCGAGTCATTCCGAACAGAATCTGACAGCATGGGAGAAGTTCGGGTACCCTCAGACCGTTACTGGGGTGCTCAAACTGAACGTTCGCGTGACAACTTCAAAATTGGTGTTGAACGCTTCCAATGGGGGCGCGCTATGAAACGTGCCCTTGGTGTTCTGAAAAAATCAGCTGCTCTGGCGAATGGTGAACTCGGGCAGCTACCAGAAGAAAAAGTTGATCTCATTGTGCAGGCCTCCAATGAAGTTATTAATGGCGCGCTTGATGATCATTTCCCACTTGTTGTATTCCAAACCGGTAGCGGCACACAATCCAACATGAATGCAAATGAGGTTATTTCAAATCGATCGATAGAGATTGCTGGTGGCGACATGGGTTCAAAAAAACCAATTCACCCCAATGATGATGTAAATCGTGGACAATCTTCAAATGACACGTTCCCAACGGCAATGCACATTGCAGCAGTAGACGTTATTCATGGCCGTCTGATACCAGCTGTCCAGTTACTACGAGATGTATTCACTGATCTTGAACAGCGTTACGGTGCGATTGTAAAGATTGGACGAACTCATCTACAAGACGCAACTCCAATCACACTGGGTCAGGAGATCTCAAGTTGGCGTACTCAACTAGATGATAGAATTTCGGGAATAGAACGTGCTTTACCGGGTCTCTACGAACTGGCAATCGGTGGGACTGCCGTTGGAACAGGTCTCAACGCCCACCCCTATTTCGGCGAAAAGGCCGCGGCTTTCATCTCGAGGGAAACTGGCCACCCCTTTATCTCGGCACCAAATAAATTTGCAGCTCTTGCTGCTCATGACGCACTTGTAGAAGTGAGTGCAGCTGAACGTGGACTTGCAATGGTTCTTCTGAAAATTGCCAATGACATCCGCTGGTTAGCAAGCGGCCCTCGCTGCGGCATTGGTGAAATTGCGATACCCGAGAATGAACCTGGAAGCTCAATTATGCCCGGAAAAGTCAACCCGACTCAATGCGAAGCATTGACTATGGTTTGCGCTCAGGTTTTCGGTAACGATGCGACCGTAGCCTTTGCGGGGAGCCAAGGAAATTTTCAACTGAACGTCTACAAGCCAGTAATGATTCATAGTGTATTAGAAAGCGCAGATCTACTCGCGGATGGCTGCGATTCAATGCGTGTTCATTGCGCAACTGGAATAACACCGAATCTAAATCGCATAGAACAACACCTCAACGATTCACTGATGCTCGTAACAGCACTCAACACACACATCGGATATGAAAACTCTGCGAAGATTGCAAAAAAAGCTCATGCTGACGGAACAAGCCTGAAAGAAGCAGCGGTTGCACTTGGTCTCGTTACCCCGGAGCAATATGACGAGTGGGTTGTGCCAGTTGAAATGACACGTCCACTTTCAGTTTGATTCTTGAACGGTTTTGCTCTCATCCCGATCGAAAAGCCAAAACTGTATACGCTGACCTCACTGTTGGGCAGGCAAACGCTCCGCAGATTCATCGTGAACTATCCGAACCCGTATCTCTCCTCGACACTCTTGAAGAGAGCCTGGGAAATTGTTGATCTTCAAAAAGAGTGGGCCGTTGTGACGCGCTGCAATATTTATTTCAGCACCTTCGCCGATTAATTCAAAGTGAGATTGAAGCCCTTTGTTTACCCATTGAGCTGCAAGAAGCCGCCCCAGTGGCTTGCCCCGATACCAGTCAAACGAGATGCCATCGGCTGTACTTCCCAACTCCAATTGGCCATCTCCTCCTTGGATGGTACCGACTGAGCAGAGTCCTGTAGCCTGAAGTCGATATCGTTGGCCGGTCTCCAAATGCCAGCTCGGATTCTGCCAGCCACGATTAGCAGCAACAGAACTTGTGAGCCACTTATCCGCAACGGCATCGCCTTGAGACCAATCGATAACCATAGAGCCCGTGTCGTATCCGTAATCGAGTTCGGAAATAAAGGCCTTGTAGTCACGGCTTACCATAATCGAATTCCAACCCGCATGCGTAGTTAAACGATGAGTCATTTGCTCGTCGAAGGGGCCTTGCTCCATTGCGACAAACGCCTCTTGATACCGCGGATGAGTTGCCAGGAAAGCCACCACCGACCACGCTAGTGCGTAGGAATTAATTGTGCCATGACGTGTCGGACGAAGATTGAATACATCTTGAATTCCCGCTGCTCGACCTGCATTGTAAAGGCGATAAATTGTTTCAATACGACCAAGCTGCTCAACATCATTCGGCAAGGATGGTATCGGAGTATGCTCAAATACCTTTTCTTCTTTCACCAGCCGATGTGTTGCCAACCACTCTGCTATGCCTTCGGTATACCATGTGGGTGCACTCATTTTTAGTAAGGTCGCAGTAAATGCATGAACGCCTTCGTGCAACATAAGATGGCGTCGATATGCTGGATTTGACTGATCGATAAACCAAAACCGGTAGTGATCACAATAGCCATTTGTGAAATCAGGAATTGTATCCGGCAGCAAGCCGGCCTCTCGAAATCGCTCTCGATCAACAATTAAACAAGCACAGACCTTCCAGTCTGAAACAACTGCCAATGGAATGCTGTAGTGGTCTGCCCAGACATTAACAGCCTCATCGAAGACTTCTGGCAATTCTTCCATATCATCACCAGCACGACGAGGACGATCTGTTATCAAAACCAGATGATCACTCTCAAAAACTTGTAGACCAGCAAGGCGAGATCGATGAATAACATTCTTCCAGTCAAAATTTACAGGATCAGAATATAACTTTGCATGACCCGCTTTTTGTTCACCTGCCAGAACATGCACTGGAAGAAACAGAAAAGTAAGAAACACAAGAAAGACGCCTTGCTGCATCAGGCAGCATGTGATTGGAGAGCATGTCCAAGACGATCTCAGGCGGTCTATAAGCGAAAGCGCTTGTCCCAACCGGAAATGCGACCAGAATTTTCCAGCGTGCAAGAACCACCTCCAAGCAGGAGAAATAGGGGGACTGTTGAAGGAAAATAATACGTTAATTCCATAAAGGGGGCAGAATTAAAAGAATTTTCCGGCTCGAGCAGCTGTGTTTTGCCGAAAAACAGAAGAAGAAGTGGATGTCTCTACGATTGTTCCCGATGCCTTTACGCACCAGCTGTAGTGGATCATGATAAAAATTATTTCGAAAAACATATCTACAATTTCAGTAGTCGATTGTTGTCGCGACTGCTTTATTTATTTTTGTTGCTCACTAATTAGTACGACTGCTTTCGCCCAGCAGGTCATTCTCGCGCCGGGAACAGCCCACGTACCAGTAAATCGCATCCAAGCGCCCGGATATATTCCACCACCACCAATTGTCCGTCGACCTTGGTGGTTTACCGTCCAAACAGTTTCTGGTCCTGGAGCTGTCATGCCGGTACCGCGAGTAACACATTACCGCCCCCAGGTCTTCCGATTTCCACCCAAAGCGTCAGTGCTTGCCGGTAAACCGATCACTCCACCAACAAGCACCTTTCCTTCACAATGGGCTTCAGCTCCACCAATAACACCATCAGCCCCAGTGGCTCAAAAACCTGAATTGGCACCGCCATCTTCCTGGGCTCCGAGCGCTGGTTCGCCACCTCCACAAACAAGAGAAGAACCACAAACGCCACCAAATCCCCCGGCACAACCGACACAAGTACCGCCTTCTCTGGCAACACAACAACCACCTTCAGGCAATTGGGCGACAATTGCGATTGATGCAAGTGAACCCAAGCCCAATGCATTGGCAGTCACAATCCCAGCTGAACCGGGTAGTCTCCTAGCGGCACAGCCTCGACAAAGTATCCCTCAGAAGAACACAGCATCTGCACAACCTGTGAGCATCCCTCAACCACCGACACCCGCACCCACTGCCTCGGTTGCCTGGTGGCGATGCATTGGCGTCACAGATGGTGACACGTTCACCTGCCTTGATACGGTTGGGAAACAACAAAAAGTTCGCATTTCTGAGATTGATGCGCCCGAACTTGGTCAACCGTATGGACGTGACGCACGAGACACACTTGCAGAATTAATATTTGGAAAATCACTTGCTGTAATCCCGATTAGGAGTACTGCAGACGGACTCGTGATTTGTAAAGTCTCCGTAGACGGGAAAGACATAGGGCGTGAGATGGTGGTTGCGGGTGCAGCATGGACTGAGTCGCAATCAGAGAGTCCACTTACCAAGGACCAGCAAGATGCCCAAGATGGCAAGCGAGGCTTATGGTCAGATGCCTCGCCGACACCGCCGTGGGAGTTCCGAAAAGCGGCTGTGCCCCCCTGGCAACAAGCTGCATAGGTTCATTCGTGCTGACTCGTGATTAATGGCTGGCCGTCTTCTGCGATATCAACGTGGAGCACCATGGGGTTGCAGCAAATTGGGCAATCTTCAACATAGTCTTGGTGAAGCCCCTCAGTTACATCAACTGGCACGACTATCTCTTCGCCGCATGAATCGCAGATATAAAACGCCTCTACCTCTGCAGGTTGCATATCGTGCCGATTGGCGCTCAAATGTAATCTGCTCACTTGCAAATGCTCGTCTATCTTGTGCTTCATATCTCTACTCCTTAAGAAGACTTTCCAAACCACAGGAAACGTCAAACTACACATCAAATAATACTCACTGCAATTCCGAAGCGTAGGCTATTCAGCAAATAAAAATTAGACAGCGGCAGAAGGGGGAGCAATCAATCGACCAACACGAATATTGGCCACACGAGATCGACCGAAGAATCAAGGCTTTTGGATGCTTAAGGAACGTTGTCCGGTCGACTGCCCAAAAAGTCAACGTGTCCGCCATTCGGAATTCGGCTTGAGTGCACAAGTTCGGACACTCCGTCTAGAGGGTTATGCTAATACGAAATATTTTCAATAATCCAATGCACGTCTAGGTTGGATACACCGCTACTGTTTGTCTTCACTCATCCAATGAGAGAAGACAAATTACAGTTGTTACAAAAAAACGTATTTTTTGTTTACGACAACGATTTTTACCAACGAAAGAGCGGGCGACCGGGTTCGAACCGGCGACAACCAGCTTGGGAAGCTAGTGCTCTACCAACTGAGCTACGCCCGCAAAGATCACACAATCTGTTTTCGGCCTGTACCTTACATCAAAACAAGGAGTACTTTCATAGGTACAATATGAAACAGGCAACAGGCTCGCTTCTTTCTACAAGACTGCTTCAACCGTTTTCATGTATTTGTAATCCAAACAGGAATCAGCGATGGCAGATAAACCAGACCAAGAAGAGAACAGGAACACTTCGCTACCCCGAGATGAAGACCTGACGGCGGAAACACATCAGAGTGGATCGATCGTGACTGATCTATCTCAGCAACGCAAGAAGCCACACTTCCGCGTTGTGGGAATGGTGTTACTTGCGGGCATCCTAATAGTGTGTGCAGCAGTTGCATTGCTACCCCAGTGGCTTGTCTCCGCAAGTGGCGTCCGTCAACTCATAGTCCGATCAGTACCGAATTTACGAGGCGATGTTTTTGTCGGCGCAGCATCAATCGGCTGGTATACACCGCTCAGAATACGAGACATTGAATTCCGTTCTGCTCGTAGCGGACCGACACCGATACGGATTGGTAGTATCGAAGGCACGCAAGGCTTACTGGAAATCATCAGAAAAGGTGGTCGGCTTGGGCTTATCAGGGTCAACGACACTGAACTCCATCTTGCTTATGACGAAAACCATGTTTCAAATCTTCAAGAAATGATTGGCATAAAGCCCCAAGCGAACCAACTGAGCAATGAATTAGAGAACTCAACACCACCCCCACAGCAGCCTACGGGTCCGACAGATGAGCGTGTTCGTATTGCTGTCAAAGACGCACGCATACGAATCGATGGCCCATGGACAAGTACGCCTTGGGAAAGTGAAGCGATTGAGATTGAAGCGGTTCTGAGGCAGTATACCGACGGCACGAAGGAGTGGGCCTTAACTCCCGTTACTCTCCTTGATCACGCTCAACTCAATCCATCGGTTGCTGCCGGGGCTCTAGCCTATGCTGCACCTATTCTTGCAAATACCACTCGTGCAAGTGGTGAGTTTTCGCTCGTTATTGACGAAGCTCGATGGGTCGCTGGGGAGGAAAAAATGGCCACTATCGACGGGAATCTTACGCTGCATGCCGTCGACATTGGCCCCGGGGCCATGGTGGCGAAAATTATTGCAGCATTGCCAGGACAACTCCCCATACCACCCACCGTACGGATAGCAGAGTCATCAAAAGTACACTTCCGAAAATCAGACCGCCGCATCCGACATGAGGGCTTGGCATTTGGAATACCCCTCAAAACATTTGGTGAACGACTCGACATTACATCCGAAGGATCCGTCGGTATCGATGACCGCTCAATCGACCTTACGCTCTCCCTACCAATACCTGATTCTCTACCGGCTGACAGGCCGCTTTTTGCCGCCCTCGCTGGAAAAACAATAAAGGCCTCCGTCGAGGGAACTCTTGATGATCCCAAACTTCAATTGGACGCCTCATTAAAACGAACCGCGGCAGATGTCGCCACTGATTTTATTCGAGAATTACGGAATAAAAAAAATCAGATACCACCAGACGAAGGCTCTGGGGCAAATCGTGCTGATCCGGAACAGCGACTTTCATCACCAGCTAGCAATCCAAGTATGAAAAACCCCAAGAGCCAGAAAACTTCAGAAGAAAAGGTAGGGAACGCCAAGAAACTGGATCAACTCAAAGGCCTGCTGCCTACCGACATTTCTGACGACCCGACAACCGATGCAGTTATCGATGCCGTGGGAGGGCTTCTCGACGAGGTTGCAAAGAGGCGTGCAGAACGAGAGCAGATGAAGAGTAAAGAGACTCCAGACACTCCTTCAAAAGAGCGACCAGCACGACGATTTCTAAAAAAACTTTTGGATGCTGGTAACAATGACACATCCGACGACGCGGCGGACGAATCTCAAGAGCCATAATATTTTGTTCTGCAACCGGCGCAATAAAAAACCGGATCCTGCATAAAGCAGGATCCGGCAATTCAGCAATGAATCTCAGGGCAGATTCATACATATTGTGTAAAACCGAAATCAGGTTTTTGCTGGAGCTGCAGGAGCTTCCTTCTTCTTATTCTTCTTAGCTTTTTTAGGAGCTGCTTCTGTAGGAGCTGCTTCTTCAGTGATGACGGATCCGCCACCACAGTTGCCGTCTGCACATCCGCTTGTGCAATCTGAACATCCACTCGTGCAACTAGAGCATTCGTATGATTCACAAGAACCACAAGAAGCTGCTTGCTCACCGTGGCATCGATTGCGATGACGGTGAAGAAGACCATGACTACGACCATGACAACGACGACCGTGGCAACCATGACGGAAACCGGCAACGGCACTGGTGTCGACGCTGATCAGAGCAAAGGCGATCAACGCGATGAACGCCGCAAATGAAATTCCCAGAAAACGCTTCATTTCTTTCTCCGAAACAAGTTAATTGGTGCGGGATTGCACCCTATTTTGCCGTCAACACACAAAACCTACCCGGGACGGCCACCGGAGCAGAGCAACCGAAAACAAAACTCGTCTCTGAAAGCTCGTCGGAACAACCCGCGGCACCCCCCTGCAGGTGTTGCAGGTCGGCCGATACTTCCATCAAGTAAGTTTGAGCAAAAGGCTAGCAGTCAAAATAAGACTGTCAAGCAACATAGGGGGTTTAGGGGCTTTTTGGTGGCTGCTGGAGGGCTGGCATGCCTTCGCGGCCGTGCCAAAGCGTGCATCAATGTGCCAAAACAGCCAGGTTTAGTGTAAAAAGCGGACTCATCGCCCCCCCTGCAATCACGAATCCCTTACAGAGAGGGGGCGGTGCTTGTTCGGCGGGATATTACCAGTTCGAAAGAAATCCGTCAGGACCCTGAGAAACCCGAACCAGATCCTGTCGACTGTCTTCCACGCTACTCGACAACTGTCCCGGAATCACCAGACGCCGTGCGGGTTGCTGGCTCTTGTGTTGCCGGCTCCTGCATCGCCAGTTTAGCCCTTCGTGTAATCTCCTCGGCTACTAGCCGCTGTTTTGCAAGCATGTCTTCAGGGTCTTCAAAATCGAGTAGCAGAGGTGGCATGTCTGGGAAAATCCTCATGGCCATACCAACAACCCGCCAGCCCTCTGGATCAAGCCTGCATACCCAGATCACATTGTCCGTGGTCGTGAAACCTTCTGCATCTGTATCTGTCCATGTGGTTGCCACGTGGACAACATCATCAGTTCCTCCAACGGTTTCACAATCGCCCACTCGGTAGGTAGCTGTATCTTTCACTGGAGGAGCAACGGAAAGGCCTAACTCCTGAGTTTTTGCCCGCGCAACGTCTGTTAGCATAGCCATTGCAGAGCGTTCATCCCCACGCTTTATTGCCTCCAGAAATGTCGTAACTGCAACTTTTGCTGGTTCGATATTAGCGACAACCGAGGGTTCCGCACCTCCTGCGGAGCATCCTGACTGACTTGTCAAAGCAAGCATGCAGCACCCGGCTAGAAACGAAATGAGCCAAAGCGAAACAGCTTTTCTCAATCGCTGCTTACACAAATCTCGCACGCCGCCGATTGGTGACGGATTTGGAGAAACCATTGAAATGCCTTTCTGGGACAAAGTATGTCAAAACTACTCTTTGATTGATCCGGTCTCCGTGCGGGCACGGAGCACTATATTCCGACAGTAGGTAATCTCGACTTCACTGATCATGATGCCCGGGATAGGATGCGGTCAAGGCGAAAACTGACGTCCGAGGAGTTGGGTCAGAACCACCCTAAATTACCCTGTCCGCCCGCACGCCGGAAACCAACATTGAACCAAGGCTTGGCTACGTTGATAATGGTTCCTTTCTAGCAGGGGTTTTTGCTTTGAATATCACCATACTCCTAGCCTGGCTGACCAGGTGTTCCAAAATAAAACAACCTTTTTTTTGCCTACTTGCGACGCTCTTCGTAAGTTTCTATCCACCGCTAGATGCACGTGCGGGTCCAGCCAAACGTCAATCAGCACCACGCCCTGAGAATCTTCCTGAGAGCGAAGTTATCGCAAGAGATGCCTTTCAACTCCTTGTTGGACCAAAGCCTGATTTCAAAGCGACACCCCAATCAACAAAATCTTCTGAAATCATTCAGGCAGGGTCAGCATTGGCTTGGTCGCAACTCATTTCAGGTTCGACACTTGATGATGAAATAAAAACAGCAATGCCTCGATTAAAAAAAATTGTTGCAACCAAGACTTTTTTTGAAAGCCATATTGGTGACGTAATTGATGAATTCCAATTACTGGCTATTTGCTTTGGAATCATTTCTGCATACGACAAAGCCGAAGACGTACGTTCAAGCTGGAAGAAAAATGCAATCGGCTATCGTGAAAGATTTGAAAGGTCAGCATATCGCTGTGACCGAGAAGGTGGGTCTTCGTTTGCCACCGCAACGACAGCTGTCGGAGAACTTGAAAATTTAATCCGTGGTGAAGCTGGGAACTTCAAAAACGATGAAACGGAACCATTCCAGTGGAGCCAACTATGCGAGAGATCATTACTTATGCGTCGCTTGAAACTTGCTGACGAAAGGCTTACTTCTGGAACTGCCTCAGAAGAGATTTTTTCTAACTCAACCGATCAATTAATTCATGCTTCTGAAATAGTGGCGTGCTTTGGTGAATTGCTCGTGCAACCAGAATTTGTTGACTGGGATGACTCCGACTATAAGATTCATGCCGAGAAAATGAAGGAGCATGCCTTGGAAGCAAGGACTGCTATCAACGAAGGAAATTACGACAACGCCAGAAATGCAGCAAAGGCGATAAACCAATCCTGCTCAACGTGCCACGCCGACTATCGATAACGTCTCACATGAAGTAGTGCCGGCTCTTCCCACCAGTTCCTACTTACACAACCATTTCAATGGGCTCAGATCAATCAGCTCGGCCAACCCAGCTTCGGCGAGTTCGCAGCCTGTGACATACCGATGCTCGTTACACCACTGCTGAATTAAGTCAGCGGTATCAGAGCCTTCCACTACCCCAAACAAATGGATCAACAGTTTGTCCATTTCAAGTTCAAGGCTGGCAAAGTGACGTGACCATTCGGCCGCCTCGCGGATACCAACCTGCTCCTCACTTTGCCATTTCATGGGGTGAAAGAGCAATACGCTCGATGCCGTCACGAGCCGGCGAGTGCATGCTGCAAACGGCCAGACTGCGGCCGAAGAGCATTCTCCTGTCACAATTCCCGTCGCCTGTAAACTGCGTAGGCGAATCATGCTGACCAAAGAATTCGCAGTGTAGGGGTTCCCGCCTGGTGAATCGAAATAAATGGTGCACTGGCTACCAGGCTCAACTCCAAGCAATTTGTCTACAAGATCAGCAGCATTCTCTGTAAGGTCACCGACTATGGCAACTTCTATTGGGACATCCTCGCCATCATGTTCTTCTGGCGATGAATGGTCTGGCTCAGTACTTTTTGAAAAATGGGCCATTCATTTTCTTTCCTGAGAAGATGTTTATACTCAATTTGCTTTGCTAGCAGAGATATCTCTGCATTAGTATATCGATGCTTTTACAAATAATGCTCACAATTCTCTTGCGTGATTTTTTTCTAGACAACAACTCAGCAGCAAACTCTCATGGGTATCATTTGCCTTTGCCCAAATGGGCACCGTACGAAATTGAAAGATCGTTTTGCTGGCTTACGAGTGCGTTGCCCACAGTGTGGAGAGAAGTTTAGAGTCGCCCCCGACGATCACCAGACGAAAGAACAGACATCGGCCATATCTTCATCCTCTCCGATTAATTGTCAAGCAGAGTTCGATTCACCATTTAGTGGTGATGGATCAAACTCACGACAATTGCGTGCTCAACTCAGCACGACTGCAACCCAGAGTGCGGATACTGTCCCGTCGATAATCGATGAAGATTCCAGTCAGCTATGGCGGGTAGCCTCCCCCGGCGGCGAACCAAGTAGCGCAATGGCAGGATCAGAACTACTCGCCTTGTTGTCATCCTCGAAGATTGATGTAAACGAGTACGTTTGGCGCACTGATTGGCCTGAATGGAAACCGGTGAAAAGTGTTTTTCCAGATTTTTTCGGAAAATAGCAGCACCCATAAACAGGCTGAAGTGAGCCTTCTGCCCACGTAGAGAACAAGACGCTTTCGTCTACCTGCGAGCTCTTCGCCTCTCTATTCAACAGATGTCGTATAGGACTATTCGGATTGCCTTAATTCCCCCCACAGGTAATGGTCTTTGCATGAATGCTGATTTTGCATCGTTAGTCGACATTCTTCCTCACATCTAACTGACCGCCTTGAATTCCAAATTATTGGATTTCGATCAATCGCACTATACGATCACCCTTGATGGCGCAAACCTCAAAGAGTTTTGGACTAATGATTTTTTGTTGAACAAACATTCATTACAGACACAGATTTTCAAACAGCAAATGGACCACACTCGAACTCATTGAGGTGCTATGCCGCAACCGTAATGCTGCAAACGTTAACTGGTCAGGCGCACGAAACACGGACGCTGAGTTTCACCGCACTCGGCTTACCGGCTGTAACCTTTCTGGTACAAACCTTCGCAACGTGCGATTCTATCGCTGCAAACTTGATGTATCGTTATTTCATGAACCCCAACTCACTGGGTGCCAATTCCAAGAATGCGACCTTTGGGAAGCTGATTTCAAGAGCACATCACTCAAGCGGGTTATTTCCCGAGACTATGACCTGCGTAACACACGCTACCCCAGTACATCATTTTTCGAAATTGATTCGCAGGGTTCCCGGTTAGCAAGCATGCGTGCGGATACCAATGAAGTACAAGGCACTTTAGTTGATCCGTTTCAGGTTGCCGACATAGTATCAATGCTTGGGCTCGTCGTCGAAAGGTTGCCGACGGAGAGCCTAAACGAATACAATACTGACATTAGCTACTATCTGCGGGAAAAAGCTCGCTTATTGAACCGGATAGTGATGCTCAGTGACAATAATGGTGACCCCACGTACCGCCGTGCCACTTACTCGTTATGCATCAATTGTAAATCAACACCACTACCCAAGGCGTTCTCATGAAATTACGATCCAACCGTACTTTGCATTTGTCTCTATCCCGACTTTTGTCAGGGTTGAGCATGTTGTCTGTCACAATGCTTTTCATTATGCCAGTTCGTGTTGTGTTAGCTGACGCTGCCGCTGAGTTCACCGTCGCCAATGGTGAATTATCACTTGCTGCTCCTGCTGGTTGGAAGCAAGTCCAACCCCGATCTCGAATAGTCGAGACTGAATTTGCTATCGAGCCAGTGAAGCCGGATGACCAACCAGGACGTATGACTTCGATGGGCGCTGGTGGGAGCATCGAGGCCAATATTGCCAGGTGGTACGGCCAATTCAGCCAGCCAGACGGATCATCTACGAAGGATAAAGCGGGCCTGAAAACATTACGTATTGCAGGATGCAAAGTAACGTGTGTTGATGTATCAGGTACCTTCAAAGATATGCCTGGTGGCCCCTTCGCGGGAGGACAATCAATAGACCGCCCAAATTACCGCATGATGGCAGCCATTATTGAAACACCTGACAAAGGCAATTACTTCATCAAATTTTATGGACCTGCAACTACTGTAGAAGCATCAGCGGACGGTTTTCAAAAAATGATCGAAGGCATGGTCTCCACAAACTGATATCTTTTTTCTTCTTTCTCAAAGCTCACCTCCCTCAACAGTTAAAAGGCAGTAATGAAAATCCAGGAGTTCTTAGAACACCACGGGATCGAGGGTAATCCCTTTGCTGAAGAAGATGCCCAAAATGACACCGTGTTCAAGCGAACATGCTTGGAATCCACATTTCACCCGGGTTGGGACAAGATTTATGGATCACCAGAAGACCCAAGCACCTCAATTGTTTTTGGTGAAAAGGGTGCTGGAAAAACTGCACTCAAACTGCAAATGGTTCGTCAATTTGAACGCCACAACGAAACAAGCAGGGGCCCCGATGGAAACAAAAAGCCTTCTTTCGTTGTTCTCTATGATGACTTCAATCCATTCCTAGATAGATTTGTCAGCCGTAGCGGTAGCAACCGGCCGGTCGAGAAGTCACTCGGGCACTGGAAGCTGTGGGATCATATGGATGCAATCTTATCCCTGGCAGTTACGCAACTTGTCTCCGCAATCATTCATCGCTCGAAAACAGAACCAGTAGGAGATGGCCGAAGTCATTCGTGGAGTGGACCACATGCTCGTGACCTTACTTTACTTGCGGCACTTTATGATCAATCGACAGCTGAGACCTTTCCTTCGCGCTGGAGAAAACTTCGCTGGCGGGTTGGTTACGGATCTATCCTTGGCCGTTGGCCGACGTTCTTAGGATTGGCGTCTACTGCACTTTTTGTAGCCGCTCTTGCCACCAGTATCTCGACAAAAAATTTGGATTGGCTGGCACTGTGGTGGCCGTGGTTTATTCTGGCTGGAGCTTGGATGCCGTGGTTGTGGCGAAGGTGTCAATGCTGGTGGAAAGCATTTCGTATCGTCCGAAACATGCGAACTGGAAACAGAACAGTTGGGCAACTGGTAAAAGCACTTGCAAAAATGCCCGAGGCGGATCTTGCAGGACAGCCTCTTCCAATTATGGCGAGAAGTGACGATCGTTACGAACTATTCGCAAAGCTTCAGGGAATACTTCAAGCTGTCGGATACGGCGGAATGATTGTGATCATCGATCGACTCGATGAACCTCATGTAATAAATGGCTCTGCAGAACGCATGAAGCAGATTATCTGGCCCATTTTTGACAACAAGTTTTTGAAATCACCGGGGCTTGGATTCAAGATGCTACTTCCTAATGAGTTGTATCGATTCATTGAGCGTGAGGATGAGTCATTCAATCAGCGAGCAAGACTCGACAAGCAGAATCTCATACCATCTTTAGAATGGTCTGGAGAAACTCTCTATGACATTGCCTCCATGAGGCTCAAAGCCGCAAGCGTAAAAGAGCCTCCGACAACTCTCGCCGAACTTTTTGAGCCTGAAGTCAGCCAGTCTCGATTAATTGATGGCCTGCGAAGCGTTCGTGTGCCTCGCCAACTGTTTAAGTTCTTATACCGACTACTCGTGGCACATTGTCATGCACATACTGCCGAAAACCCCTGTTATAAAATCCCTCTGGAACGGTTCGACACCGAATTAGCCGTGTTCAGGAGAGATCAGGATGCATTTGATCGTGGATTAGCACCACGATAACCAGTATTGCAGTGAGGAGCAAAGCGTGGAAACGGTCCACACCATTGTTGTTGGCCGTGAAGCGATGGGGTGTCGCTTTGAGGTTATTTTCAACCTGCTAGACAATAGTGTCGCAACATCGATCGGCGCCGACGCGCTGAACATCATTGAGCACATTGAAGAGCAAATATCGGTTTATCGACCGTCAAGCGAAATTTCAAGAATCAACGAATCGTCATCTACGAGTTGGCACGATCTATCGCCAGACGTATTCAACTTACTTTGGCTAGCAAAGCAACTCCATCTTCAAACCAATGATGCCTTTGATATAACCACAGGTCCACTTATCAAAGCTTGGGGTTTTCTTCAGAAACAAGGACGAACACCATCGCCAGATAAGCTTGCTGAGGCAGTTGAATGTTCTGGAATGAAAAATATTGAATTTCATGAGCATGAACACAAAATACGTTTTAAGCGGCCCGACGTTGAGGTAAACCTCGGAGCTATCGGCAAAGGGTGGGCAATCGACAAAGCGGTTGACCTCATCGAAATGGAGGGCATCGAAAATTTCCTTATTCACGGTGGGCATAGCAGTGTTCGTAGCCGGGGCACGCGAGGCCTAGCAGGAGAAAAAACTGAACGGAATGGATGGCCTGTTGGACTTCGGCACCCACTTCTTCGAGAGAAGCGGATTGGCACAATTACGCTTCAGAACAAAGCGCTGGGTACAAGCGGATCTGGTACGCAGTTTTTTATTGAAAAGGGACAGAAAATCGGCCACATACTTGATCCGCGAACGGGCCAACCCGCCAGTGGCGTTCTCTCGGCAACCGTCCTAGCAGATACGGCAGCCGAGGCCGACGCATTGGCAACGGCGGCATATATCCTGGGGCCGCAAGAAATTGATCACATCGCGCCTGAAGGGAGTGCTGTGGCTGCAATACTGGTAGTGAAAGATGAGCAGACCGGCCGATTGAGTGCAATTTTAGCGAATCTCGACACCGAACAATTTGTGGTAAATCGAACAACTCCGGGACTAACGGTTATTCAGGCTAAAGACTTCAACCAGAAGTAACAGAAGATTGCCAATTTTTACACATTTCATAATTTTCAGACTACACTAGGGGAGTTCCCTGGTTCCAAACGACCATGGTTTGATCAGGGATTTGTGAATGACATCGACTACTTCGAGTGACTTTTCTGAAAAGGTGATTTTATCGTTTCGGCAAAGCCATTAATTCGATTGATTGTCATGTCAATACTGAACCGCTTCCCCGTGCAATACCACTAGACATGATCGAATGGTTGGAGCAGGGTTCGTATTTTGGAATCGTGCTTTTTCTGACACTCACTGGCTTGGGGCTACCGGTCCCTGAAGAAGTTCCCATTGTGGCCGCTGGCGTAGCCAGTAGAGCCGGAGCTTTGGATTGGTGGTGGGCACTGCCAGCATGCTTGGTCGGGGCGTTGTTAGGCGACAGCTTGATGTATGCCATCGGGCGTTTTTTCGGGGCACGATTCCTTAGAGAACACCGCCTGTTGAGCGGATTCCTCACAGAGGAGCGAGAGAAGAAAATCGAACTACTCATCCAACAGCATGGAATTAAGGCATTCTTTGCCGCCCGCTTTCTGGTTGGCCTGCGAAGCCCGTTCTACCTCACAGCCGGTATTCTTCGAGTGAAGTACCGGTGGTTTCTCTTTGCTGATTTCATCTGCGCGTCGATTGTTATCAGTGCTTTTTTTGGCCTGGCGTATGCCTTTGGGGACCGAATCACTGGGCTTATTCAGTCGCTAGAGAAAGGCCTCACCCTTGTGGTCCTTAGCGCTGGTATCGTCGCCTTTGCAGTTGCCGCATTCCTCTGGTTTCGCAAGCGTAGAATGCAGATTCTCGATGAAAATCCTGATAGCCTTCTTGAAAATCGTGAACTGATATTTGGTCCAGCGGCTGATCGTCTGGGTGACAGCAGTGGTTCAGTAACCCCGCTTCAGACGGATCACCTAAGGGAGCAAGGGGGTTCGTCTGAAACCGAACATGAATCTCGTTCACGGGAAGCCAGAACCACATCATCGACAACCGATGATTGATCACGCGTATCGTGTCTCCAAGCATGGTCGTAACGATTACAACACATCGGCGAGCACTCGCTTGAATATATATTGGTTATATGGCTGAGAGAGACTTTTCTAGCGGCGTTCTATGGCCTAGGAATCTAAAGGAGTTTTACATTCCGTCACCGTTGTCATCGTGAAACGGAGAATCTATCCCCCGTCACGTTGCTCAGTTCCTAGGAAATAGTGATGCCAGCATTCCAAAAACAGGCACCTCTAAAGGCCGTTGCGAAACCGAACAAACATCTCAAGCAGTCTTGGAACCGGATACTCGTCGTTGATGATGATCGCAGAATGGCCTCTCGCGTTGCCCAATGGCTTTGTTCGCTAGGATGGCATGCCACCGCAGCGGGTGATGTCACAGATGCGATTAAAAAGCTCGGGCATCATCGTTATGATTTCTGCATCCTTGATGGGGACCTCCCTGATAATGGAAGTATTCGTCTTGCGACTTTACTTCGGTCAGTCTGGGAAGAGGCTTACCTGATTGCTTTCGGAACAACAACGAACGAGGAAAGCATTCTTTCACTTCATGCAGATACTATTCTCGCAGCACCGATTAATGATTCAAACCTGCTGAACACCCTTGATACGGTTCGAGAACAGAAAATAGCGTCAGACGTTCACGCATCGATAACGCGATGCAATACAGGCAAAAACAGAGAAGTGCTTGGAACCAGTCCGGCGATGCGCGACGTTTCACAAGTCATTCAGAAAATTGCTCCGACCAATGCAACTGTTTTGATAACAGGAGAAAGCGGCACAGGCAAGTCACTACTCGCGCGAGAAATTCACCGTAGGAGCACTCGTTCAAGGAACCCACTGGTTGAAGTTGCATGCGGAAGTCTGACAGAATCGCTACTTGAAAGTGAATTATTTGGGCACAGTGCTGGAGCATTTACTGGTGCCACTACGTCACGAGATGGAATGTTTACACGCGCAGATAAAGGCTCAATATTTCTTGATGAAATTGCGACTGCGACTCCGGCAATGCAGGTAAAATTGTTACGGGTTTTACAAGATTTTGAATTTGAATCTGTCGGTGGCACTCAAACAAAGCAAGTCGATGCTCGAGTCATTCTGGCGACGCATGAAAATCTTGAAGAACTTGTTCGCTGTGGAAAATTTCGTGAAGACCTTTTTTGGCGAATAAATGTCATTAAAATCGAACTTCCACCTCTACGGGAAAGACGCGAAGACATACAACCTCTCGCCGAGCAATTCCTCAGAAATGTCATGGTCCAAACTGGCAGAGAAATAGAAGGTTTTACGAATGCCGCTATCGAGTGCCTTCAGGCACACCACTGGCCCGGAAACGTTCGAGAACTCATTCATGCCGTCGAACGTGCTGCTTTCCTTGGGTCAGGCAAGCAAGTAGACGTGACGGACCTCCCGCTTCGAGTAATAGAGGGGGCAGGTAGCAGACGAACAGCCAACTCGGAGATCATCCCTGAAAAGACCATTGATGACTCACTCAAGGCACAGATGGCTGCCCCCGAAAGACGACTCATTCTAGACGCTCTGCGTCAAAATAATTGGCGCAGGGATGCCGCAGCTAAATCGCTCGGCATCAATCGAACGACTCTCTACAAAAAAGCCAAGAGACTTGGTGTTGATCTTGCTGGGATAGGACCAAACAAATCCAAATCTCTTTAAATCTTCTTCGCGTGACTATCTAATTTGAAGTCCCTAGATGAGTCCTGGGTCTGCAAAAATGAGATCACGGGATTCATCACTGTCTTCGGCGAATAAAAATGCATCGTTTCCCTTTGTTGCTGTACTTGCAGCCCATCCTGCAGCAATATCAGCAAAGGCTTGTGCTCGAGAGGTCGCTGAATTCCGTGACTCAGCGAGTGCCTTCGCTTCATCATCTGAAAGTACACCTGAGACGTCGATCACATCAGCTCTTCGGAAACTTCCCTCGTGCCGCAGCAGCATCTGCCTTGGTGGTGACGCAGAGGCTCCATTTGGGCCTTGGTTCCCACCACTGACGCCTGCAATCATTGCAGCATCAAGCATTGAAACAGTTCCGTTCCCACTCACATCTGCAACGAGCGAAGGAATCATGGCAGGGTAGCTGATAAGCCCGCTATCCAGCCGCATTGCGAGTCTCGCTGCGAGGGCTGAATCTGCTGAGCTGTACTCGCCATCACCACTAGTGTCACCGGGTGCTGCTACCAGTTGAACAGCATTACTTGCACCGAAAGTAACGTCGCTGTTACTCACAATTGATTCTAAACTGAGAAGCGCTGACGACCCATTTTGAGCTGTCGTAGCAACTTGTGCCATGACATTTGCTATTGTCAATCGTCCTGCAGGAGCCCCTCCACCATCTGGGAACGATTCAGAAGCATCAAACCGTAAGGCAATTCGTCCCGGCTCTAAAACTTCCGTTGAAAAATTCACAGAATCTGGCAGGTTCTCCCCGGGCACAATATTTGAAACGTCTAGCAACTCCGGATTGAACCTGAAAATAGCATCGAGTGAACGAACAGATCCATCAGACTCCAAAACAAGTGGAATCCCTGCTTCACTCCCAACTGGAACATGTACGTCTTGCCCAGGCCCCCTCGCAAAACTCGGAATAGCTAACCGAACTGACGACACAGCTGAAACCGTAAAGCTTCCGTTGAAACTATCACCAGCTTCTTCATCGGCGTTGCCATCCAACAATTCTCCATCCACCGTTTGGAAAGCATCACTCCCGCTGCGAACGACGACTGAGTATGCGTCAATGGCAAGTGCACCATTTGCAACGAACTGCAAGCTACGACCATCAGCAGCGATGACTAAAGACCCGCTCACATCACCCGTTGTCGCTCCACGAAGAGTTATGTCAGATTCACCATAGACGTCCATGGCGTCATAGAGATTGACAACACCCACATCGATTGGCCTGCTAAATGAAACCCGAAAACCATCAGTGGCACTTACTAATTCGGTGACATAAAGCGTCTCGACTTGGTTTTCAATCTGAATAGAGATGATTTCCTCGAAGGACTCTCCTTCACCGTCAGTCACTCGAATACGGATTCCTCGAGTTGCACCAGACTCAAAATCAAAGGATGTGGTTGTAATCAATTGCCTACCATCAACTGAGAACGACGCGTTGTCACTATCGCCTTCTCCGGCTACAAGCTCAAAGGTGAATGAATCTCCATAGTCAGGATCAATGGCTTCCAGCAGTCCAATGACTGTGCCAGCCGGGCTGTTCTCGACAAGAGTGGTCGAGGAGAGAGTAATCCCTGTTGGCGCTCTGTTACCAACTGCTACGACATGAATACCATCATCATCAAAAACAGGAATCATGCCCTCATTCAGACTAGCTCCTCTTACATCAAGCACATGAGTTTGGTCTTTTTCCGCATTCGTTGGCACTGTGGCCAGAAGACGAGCTACCTCGTAGCTTCCAGCAGCAAGTGGTTGCGGCGAAAAGAATCCAACTACCGCATGGCCTGGCTCAAGCACGTTAATTAATGACAAGGCACCAGCAGGCATACCCGCCGCTAATTCAACACCGGAAATATTTAGTAACTCAGGGTTATAAAACAACTCCATATCAAGTGACATGACTCCTTCTAATGCCGTCACAACGATTGGAATGCCACCAGCAGAGGAGGCTGGAACATTAACTTCTTGGCCTGCAGTCTCAAAAAATCCTGGGATACCCACAATCGCGGTGCCAACCGACAGCGGCTCAATCGTAAATGTTGACACATAGTTGTCGCCCACCACTCCGTCACTGTTTCCATCTAGCAGGCGACCATCAACTGCCACTACCCCACTCTCTCCACTTCGAACAGTAAGTGTGTATTCACCGGCATCCAGAACACCGTTGTTTACCACCAAACGAAAACCATTCTGGTCGTCGTCGATCGCAATAGCTGATTCAATCAGGTTTCCATCTGTATCCCGCAACGTCACGTCGAGAAATTCAGGAGCAGCTGCTCGATTATGGAGATCAAGATTCGATACATCGAGTTGGCCAGTAAATCGAATACGAAAACCATCTCGATCTGTGACAAGCTCCTCAACAAGAAGTCCCTCTGGAACATCTGTGACAACGATCGTGAAGACTCGGTCCACCGACTCTCCCGTGGCATCCGTGGCACGCACCCTGATCGAGTGCGATTCACTCGTCTCAAAATCGAACTGTCCCGTTGTCACAAGAGTACTACCATCAATTGCGAATAACGTATTGCCATCACTGCCCTCACCATTCACCAGCGACAGAGTGTGAGTGTCGCCAACGTCCTCATCAAGTACCGTGAACTCCCCGACAGATGTGCCAACCGCTGCCGTCTCAGGTACTACTCCGTCTGTTAAAAGTATGACTGCTGGGGCATCGTTCCGATCAGTAATTGAAATAACAAACGTCTTCTCAAAAGAATCATCACCAGAAACTGCTCGGACACGAATCGTGTAGGACTCGTCAGCTTCATAATCAAATGGACCAGATGTCTTCAGGGTGTTCCCACTAATCGAGAACCTGTTGTTATCACCTGAACTGTTTCCACCAACTAAGGAATACCTGACGTTTTCACCACCCGTTGCTTCAAGAACGCCGACAAGTGATCCCGCAGGCAGATTCTCGTCAACTTGGGAATTACCAAGGGAAATATTGGTGATCGGATCAGGAGCAACGAGGGCGTCGAGAGTCACAGCCAACGCAATAGACCCGGTAGCTCCGCTCCATCCATCGACTGCAATTTGGTACGCCTGCCCGACTGTTGCTTCGAAGGCAACTCGACTTTGCAGAATAACTCCATAGTCAATATCGTCGTTGCTAGTAATTCGTGTGAGATCATCTACACGTGACCCCTCGTAAACGGCGAGCACGGTATCAAAGCCACTTCCAACTGTATTAATCTCAACAACTCCAGAAGCTGGTGATGTCCACGTCCACCAAACGCTTTTACCACCCCCCGCTCCAGCATGTGTTGGCTCCCCGGACTCTTCTGTAGCGTCAAGATTTGTTCCTGAGGCGGAGAGCTGATTACCTTCTAGAATAATTGCATCCACAAATGCATCGTTCGGCGATCGGCTTGGTGAATGGAACCCACTGTCAGAATCACTTAGTGGACTAGTACCAAGCTCATTTGTTGCAGACACCCAGTAGTAATAGCTTTCATTCACATCCGTCGCTAGGTCCTGATAGCTTGTGGTAGAAAGAGTGTCTGCGATGACCACCGCAGCAGAAACATCATCTGTTCCACCTCTCCACAATGTGTAACTATCAGCGAACAGTGACGATCCCCAAGAAATCTGTACTGAATCAAGCGTCGTACCATCACTCGCATTTAGCCCAGAGGGTGGCAATGGGATCGTTGGTTCACTCGAAAGACTCTCAACAAGCCGGCCTACATTAAGCCTGCCTCCTGTCACGGTCTTACCGGACAACCCCCCTACCGCATCAACTGTTCCTAGAAGTCCTGTCCTCAGTTGGGACACGGTGAGTGTGGGATCAACTGCCAAGGCAAGTGCGGCTGCTCCAGCAACATGAGGGGTTGCCATACTGGTGCCACTAAATGATGAATAGCCGCCATCTGGCACAGTGCTCACAATACCAACACCGGGCGCTGCCAGGTCAACACTTGTCGCACCATAATTGCTAAAGCCGGCAAGTGTGTCATTTCGATTTGTTGCAGCAACTGAAATGACAGCATTACTTGTATAAGAGGCTGGATACTGAGGATTGCTGTCGTTATCCATGCCGTCATTCCCCGCTGCTGCAACAAATAGAATATCGGCCTCAGAGCCGGCCTCTATTGCTTGCCGCATTGCATTGCTCGACCCACCACCTCCCCAGCTATTACTTGTAACTCTGACATTCTGGCCATATTGGTTCCGCATCATGGTTGCGTAATTAATGGCCTGAACCGCGTCCGATGTTGAACCTGACCCATTAGCGTCAAGGAACTTGAGTCCCATGAGAGAGACTTCCCAATTCACGCCGGCAACGCCCTGACCATTGTTGCCTACGCCACCAATAGTTCCCGCGCAGTGTGTTCCGTGTCCTTCGTCATCAAAGGGATCACCATCATTGTTGGCGAAATCATACCCATGTACATCGTCAACGAAGCCATTCCCATCGTCATCGATTCCGTTGCCAGCAATCTCACCTGGATTCACCCACATATTCGCAGCAAGATCGGGATGGTTGTAATCGATTCCAGTGTCAACAACCCCAACAATAATGTCGCGAGACCCTGTACTCACTTGCCAGGCTTCAGGGGCATCTATATCTGCATCGACCGTACCACCACTCTGCCCCGTGTTATGGAGGCCATAAAGGTCACCGTAGCGAGGGTCATTTGGCGTCGATGTAGCTGAGAACGTCGAAACGGAGATTGGAAGATCGGGCTCAAACGAAGAGACACATCCTAGGTCTGCCAAGTACGAAAAAATTTCAGATGAGCACGCAGAAGACTCCAGCAGAAGCTGTCCGGGCAAACCAAGGCCACCAAGCACCCGAAGACCAGACGCAGATGAGAACAGCCCAATTGCATCGGTAACTCGCGACATAGTCTGCA
>WLWF01000159.1_pt1 | contig 62688 bp, 92 predicted proteins | sample 6718331 | NCBI WGS metagenome assembly WLWF01 (sample SAMN12718692, study PRJNA515312) | sponge metagenome | isolation source: marine sponge | host: Mycale hentscheli | place: New Zealand: South Island, Marlborough, Capsize Point | collected 2003-05-01 | reverse complement strand
AACATTTGGAAAACTTGAAACTCTTGTTTATTACAAGCGATAGTTCTTGAACGACAATGTGATGTTCCAATAATATCTAAATAAAATTGACTATCAAACTCTCTTGAAATTCCAACTGAATTATCATTATCAGAATTATATCTTGAATAATTTGTATATCCAAGTGCCTTGTCATTTGCGTCAATGTGTTTAGTTTTATGTGGGTTATCGTCTTTGCCATTTTGTTGTGCAAGAATATCTGGATTACATTCTTTTGCTTTTAGTTCTTCTCTTTTATAAGCATAAGCAAATTGTTTTCCAGTTTCATCACCATACTCATTATCACCAACACGACCAAATAAACCAAAGTCAAAATGTTCGGAAACAGTATCATTTGCCTCGTTCCTTTCTTCATCTTGGTCTATTTCATTTTTGTCTTTTGCATAAGAAAAATAAAAACATTTATCTTTTGCTACAACATCTAAAGGTTGTCCATATTTTTTCTTTAGAGATTTACAAGTGTCCACATCTTCTTTTGGATATGCTCTACCTACTACAAGTTTAGCAAGTTCAAAAGCTTTTGGATAAGCATAGTCAACATTTTCTCTTGCTTGAAGAAAAGCTTGTTGCTCTTGTGTTGTTTCTGTTTCTGCGTGTTCAACATACCGATTTAAAATCTTGTTTCTAAATTCGGTATTCATTCGTATTTTACTCATTTTATATCCTTTCTATGTTAGAGTTATACATTTCCCATAAACTAACAGAATAAATATAATTGTCAAATAAAAAAATTAATTTTTTTTAAGGGTGGGTGGGCCCATAGTTCTCAAGCTTATAAAAAAATAGTACTTGTATTATTCCTAGATATCCCTATATTAAAACTAGAAAGGATATTATGGAAATAGAACAATTAAAAAGAATAGCGGATGCTATTGAAGAAATTTTAAGATTAGTTAAAAAAGATATGGAACCTAAAAAGAAATAGAAGGGGATCAGTACTGATCCCTGATCACAGGTTAGCTCACTTGTAATAAGTCGATCGGCGCCCTGTGATCTGGGATCAGATGTTGTACACTGCCGGATTTAAACGGCTATAGTACAGGTCGCGATTGATAGACACAATGGCTACAAATCTAGAATGAGTAGTCCGCCTGCACAGGACAACAACTGATCCCTGATCCAGTTCCAATGATGAATTGAGTTCTGGATCTGGGATCAGGTTGAAATAACATTGGCCTCTGGCCTGAAGATCGGCCGGGCCTGATCATTATCCTTTAACCGGAGAGCGGGCGCAAGCCCGCGAGCTGGGGGGAGGGTGGGCCCGAAGGTCACAAGCTGTCAAGCAAAAAAAATTGTTGACAAGCAGGTCTCAGGCTGTAGTATAGGAAATTATAAGAAAGGATAAAATGTTAATTAAAGAAGCAAATAAAATTATTATATCATTATCGAAGCCAGACAAGATGCCCGGTTTTGCATATGGCCTGCCAGCGTGGGAATGTAAAACAGGCGCGAAGCTTGCGAAGGTTCCCGGCTCTGTGTGTTCAGGCTGCTATGCAATGAAAGGAAATTATACAAGATTTCCAGAAATTAAACGCGCGCAATATAAGAGACTCGCAGCCATCAGGCACCCGCTCTGGGTTCAGGCTATGACCGCAAAAATTAACAGCGAAGCTGTGAGTAAACATAAATATTTTAGATGGCACGATGCCGGCGACGTACAGGACCTAAGGCACCTGGCGAAGATTTTCGAAGTATGTAGACGTACATCGCAGGTCAAGCACTGGATGCCAACGCGGGAGGCGTGGACAAAGAAGTATATAGACCGCGCGCCTTCAAATTTGGTTATAAGATTCTCAGGAACTATGATTGATCAACCAGCTGTGAAGAGCTGGCCGCACACTTCAACCGTGTCAACAACGCCAGGAAGCAGGACCTGTCCCGCACCTGATCAGGGCGGCCAGTGTAAAGATTGCAGAAATTGCTGGAATAAAAAAATTAAAAATATACAATACGGGAAACACTAAAATGTGGAAGCACCCAAACTATTATAAGAATTTGCGCAAGCTATATAGATCGCGCAATAGGGACCAGGCTATTAGTCTACAAGCTGCGACGGCAGAAGCAGGACGTACGCCTGGGACCGGCCTTACCACTTTAAAAAAATTAGTTACCAAGCTCAACAAAGAGAACGAGCCACCAAGCGGCTGGCAAGCAAGCGACCAGGTAGGGGGGCGGGTGGGCCCTAAGGACTCAAGCTGACAAGCCCGCGAGCAAGCAAGCGCTCAGGCGTCAAGCGGTGCGCGAATCAACAAGCGTTGGATATGATCCCAATCATTGATGGCCACAGGCTGCGAGCCGTGGTAGTCTTCAAGCAGATCGAGGATCGCTGAACTCTCATAAAGTTTTATAGAGCCAAGACCGACGTCTTGGGCTATGATGAAATTCCGTTTGGGACGAGTAATATGAAATAGTTTTTGGTGTGGGCTAAAGTGTATTTTCTTCCCTCTTGTGACCTTCATCTCAAGCATAAAAAAACCACAGTTTTCGTGGTATCCCAACAAATCTGGTACTCCAAATGAAGCCCAAGATTCGAGTCTAGTCCACTGGATTTTGGGTGTATTTTTCTTTATTAATTTCCAAAGTTTTGACTCCGGTTTCATCGTACTGTGCCTTATAGATTTGTCTCATAACTGTAGTAAAAGGATTAAGGTCATAGTCCTTTGCACAGCCTGAAAGTAGTATTAATATTATGATATATCTCACGATTGACTTGTACAGATTTGTACGATAGAAGTCAAGAATGACAAGAACTCCAATCCTTACAGATAGACAAAAGAAATTTGCAGAATTGCTGGTGTATAATGAAGGAAAAATGAGCCCAGCAGAATGTGCTCACGACGCCGGGTATAGAACTAGACCAAGACAATCAGCCTCAGAACTTAGGAATCCTAGAGTATATCCTTTAGTTGCTAAGTATATTGGAGAATTAAGATCAGAGGTGCAAGAGAAGTATGGAATTAACTTTGAGAAACACATTACAGAATTAGCTAAGATTAGAAATGAGGCTTTAAAGAAGGGAGCGTGGTCTGCAGCAGTCAATGCTGAAGTAGCGCGTGGTAAAGCAGGAGGACTCTACGTAGATCAAAAATTAATTATGACAGGAAATGTAGACAATTTATCTGCCGATGAAATTAAAGAAAAGCTACGTAAAATCTTAGATGATAATAAAGAAATAATTAATATTACGCCTGATGAAGTAGAACTAGATAAACTAGAATTAGAACCAAAGTCAAACCTTGATAGCGGTTTAACAAAGCAATAAATCTACTCCACATTCTTAGAGGGAACTTTCTTACTAGTGCCCATTTGTTTATAATTGGTTTTTGCATTTCGCCCATATATAACTCCTTGTGGATTAGGTCCCTTTACTGGAGGGATTGCCTTCCATTTTACATTAGGCATATTCTTGGTCAAGGTTTTATTTATCATAAATTACTGAGATATGAGTATAACCATTTTTCTTAGCAAACCAACATCTTTGATTGCCTCTAATTGGTTCCATTGTTTGTTTATTAACAAAAATGGGAAGTAATAATCCATCTTTTTTTAATTCTTTTTCCAGTGCTTGGTATATTCTATCTTGTGGGTGTTCAGTATAACCATCTTCAAGACGTTTAGATTTTAAATCTTTAAGTGCAACAAGAGTTGTTTTAGCTACGAGAGCTTTCATTTATTTTTTCCATTTTAATTATACACCCTTTAGGAAATACATTTCTATCAGAGAATAACTCATCACCATCTTCATAAGAAGCAAAAGTCCAAACATATTTTTTACTTTTATCAAATAAGTATGCGTGTGTTATCATTGTTGAAGGAACCAGACCTAATGAATCTTGAGCTGTCGCGTGCCCAGAATCGCCCGTCGGATCAATCCAAGTAATTTTATAATAATAATATCTTTTCTTTTTAATGACTACAGATTTATATTTAGATTTCTTCCTAGATTTTGGCATATCCATCTTATACTATAGGGGAGATTTTAGGCAAATTTTTTATTTTTGAAAATAAAAAAATCCCCGCGCGCCGAGTAGCACACTGTGCCAAGGCAAATGTGCTAAAAAGCTAGTAAATACGCCATTTGTGCCAAGCTGTGCCAAGGGGCGTGGCACACTATTATTCGCTAATACCAACACTTCTAAGCCAAAAACAGGGTGTGCCAAGTGTGCCAGAGGTTTTTTCTTATGACAAAAAAAAATCATAGGGGCAAAAATTCCACTTATCTTGGCACAGTTAGTCCTTGTGGTGGACAGTTGTGCCATTTTTAATGATTTTCTTAACTCCTGGGCCTTGAATTTCAAATGTGGCAAAAGGTTGCCACGCTTTACGTATTAGATTTAACTCTAAAATCAGATTCGACCATTGTTTGGGACTTATTTTTTTCCCTACTATATTCACCGTTTTCATAATCTATACACAATTTACCATCTAAATGGTCCATTTCGTGCTGTATGCATCTGGCCGCTAGATTGTAAAATGTCTTTGTTTGCTCCTCTCCTTTCTCATCTTGGTAGTTTAGAGTAATTCTAAGGTACCTTCTTACCTCTCCTTTCTTGCCGGGCGCAGATAAACACCCTTCAAAATCAATCATAGATTCTTTAGATTTTTTATGTATTTCTGGATTAATAAATACTTGAGGATTATCACCACTTCTAGTGCAATCCATTACAAATATTCTGCTTTGATATCCTACTTGAACGGCTGCTAGGCCCACTCCATAGTTTTTGTACATTATCTTAATCATCCATTTAATTAGTCTTGCAGTCTTATCATCCAAAGGAAACTTAACAGGTGAGGACACCGTTCTTAAAAATACATCTGGATATTTTACTATGTCTGTCATAATTTTAATGGGGCTTCCACTCTCGCTTCCACCCCATCTCCCAGGGAAATCATTTTTTATAAGTAGTTGATTGGAGAAGAATCAATCCATTTCTTTCTGCTTTAATTACTACTCTCCAGGCTGAACTACTATTAATTTTACCAATTAATCTACTCTCTTGTAATTCTATGTTAGAAATTTTAGCTAACTTACCGTTTTCCATTTCCAGAAACACCTCACAATCAGAGATAGCTGTACCTTTATTACCATTAGTAAATTTACTTAAATACATTTGGATATCTCTCATTCTCATTAGTGATATTTCCTTTCTATTTTTTTAGATATAATTTTAATTAATGCATACCACTTACGACCCCACATCTCTCTTACTTCTCCAGATGTATTCCAGTAAGCTTTAGCTATATTATCCAATCTTTTTTGATCTTGATTTATAGTATTCATCCACCCTCCTTAAAAAGTTATGTTGATATTTTTGAAATTCCTTCCCTTCAATAACAAACTCTTGATAGAAGTTATCTTTACTACACATCATAATCACACCTTTTTCTATTTTAGTTTTATAGATAAAGTTATGAGCCATTGCATAAGCTGCTAATTGAAGACAGTAATCTTCAATCCATTCTCTTTTCTTTGGCTTGTTTGTTTGTTTGAAGTCTATGATTGCATCCTGTCCTTTGTGTATACCAACCAAATCTGTTTGGCCTGCGTATAGGCCTGGGTAATACAGAGTACATTCTGTTCCATAATACTCTGGAACATTACAAAGTCCTTGTTCAATTACTCTGATAGCCATATTATGTGCTTGCTGTCCCACAGTTGTTAAATCTACGTAGCCTTGTTCTAAAATATATTTTTCCAATATCTTGTGCATAGCCGTACCTCTAGCGGCAGACTCATCCACGATCCGCGTCGCAATCTCCTCTCCCTTCGATGCGCGCCACCTTGCTAGCGCCTCAGTCTTCTCGGCTGACTCAGTCGCTGACAAAATAGTCGTGACAGATGGTAACTTCTCCGTCTTTATAACGTAATGTCTTTTACCTTCTATCGCTTCGCGTACCGTTTTTGGGTAGATGTAATTATTTTTATGTTGCATTTTGTTTTTCCTTTCCAAGTTAGCGATCATCTGATGATATTCCTTTATGTCTTTATCGGTCATCATTTAAAATCCATTTCGATCGTCTATCTCCTTTAATAATTTTTCTCTCTCTTTTTTATTTAATTTAGATTGTTTATAAGATTCATTCAATTCATCTTGTTCTTTTTTAAATGGATCTTCAGGATTTTTTTTAAAAATTTCATCATAGTTTTTTCTATACAAATCGTTGGAAACCCTTGATTTTCCATCCCATTTTGGACCTTTGGGTTTAAGTTTACTTTTCATTTTTATTGATAAGTCCGTCACCGAACCTTCCCTTATAACCATAGCCACCGTGATGTACCATCGTCGATTCTATGTTCGCGTATAATTTAAATCCATTCTCAGTAGCCAAGTTACAAAACGCAATGTCATCGCCGGTCCACTTACCGTCTTTAAAGACACAATCCCAAAAAGAAAAAATTTTAAATCCTTCGGGGAATAAGTCTACGTGTTGGTGTGCTTGTATTTCTAGATCCGGTCTGTTCTTCATTAAAGTTTCAAAGACTCTTCTATGGATTAACATCATACCGCTTGGTCCTCTAGTTAATTCAACCAATCCACCAGGCAAGACTTTTACATTTTCATTATCAGGAACAGTCGTTGTATATTTTATAACATCAGGATCATTGGTCTTAACTCTATAAGGAGTACAGACAATATCTTTCTGTGCGACCACCATTCTTAGTGGACACTCCGGTTCAAATTCTACATCAGCATCTATGAATAATAAATAATCCTTATCAGATTTCATAAACTGAGCTGTTAAAATATTCCTTGCGTAAGAAACGTAAGGAGATTTTAAGGTGTTGATATCTACTTTAATGTCGGCTCTTGTTAAGTCGGCAACTAACTTACACATAGAAACCATTGTTTGAATCTTTACTGAGTCATAACAAGGCATCGCTATATATAAACTAGGTTTTTTTATTTCTTGTTTCATATTAACTTTACTCCATCTTTTAATTTAAGGTCACCAATTGTTTTAGATTTAAAATTAGTTCTCTCGAAATGCGTAGTAGAAGGTAAATCCTTACTATACCAGTCGGGATTAACTTTGTTTAAATTCCAGGCCCAGTAAGAGCCATCTTTAAACTTACAAACATAGCCAGGAATCTTATCTCCACAACTTCTTTTTAAATAATCATATTTAGCTTTTTCAATCAACGATCCGTCAAAATCTTGCGGGTTATACTTTTCGCGATTCTTTAACTCCATAACGTAGTTTGTATTTTGTACATCTACTGGAGACATTGGATCAAAGACTTTATTTATAGGATCTCTACTAAAGACTGTTCCATTTAATTCGTGAATCATTTGTTCTTGTGCTTTATTCCAACTCATTCTAAATGCATTATCTCCTTATACTCTTGTAAATTTACAACCTTGTTATTCATTACTCTGTTATTCTTATCTGCATAATGATCTATAACTTTTTGAATTTTTGGAAGTTTTGTGTGGGCGTAGGGAAATAATAAACAACACACGTAGAACGCGTCTCTAAAAGTACAACGCCATCTGTACTGCATTAAATACCTTGTACCATCTACTCTTTTTCCTTTACGAGGTTTTTTGGTCAACGTACCTACACCAAGGATTTGATGAGTCCACTCTAATACTGATCTATCGGTCATTGTAATTTCCATACTAATGCGCATCGAGTTAGATATTCTATGACCTACTCCTTTATGTTTCTTTTTCTTTTCGGGTGATCTTTTATAATGGATTGAGCCTTCTCCATCAAATAGACCAGCAATGTAAGCTAATTCATTATCTTTCATCGTCATATAAAATTTGTTCCTTTCCATCGTAGTCATAATAATAACCAGATATTTTTCTTTTCTTTCTGTTGTATTTTTTCTTAGATTCTACCTTTCTTTGTTTATACTTAGGCGTACGCAGGAGTTTGGCTACAAAGTTTTTAATCATTGTAGCCTCGCTTGTTTAGCCATTTCTTCTAGTTCTTCAAGGGTAGGCTCTTCTAAACGGACTTCACCTTCCGACTTACATTTACCACATTGAACGGTCATATCATAAATTTTGATATAACCATTACCATTACACTTATCACAAATGTATTTGTGATTAGCTAATTTTATCTTTTCCATTTGCTTTTGCACCTTTGTTATCTTTAAAAAATCTAATAAGTCTTCCGATCATTTTAGAGCGGGTCCTATTAGTTTTAGTTGCAAGAACAGTAAGATCTTCCCAGTCCTTTTTAGGTACTGATAGAGATTTATATTTAGCAGGGTCTGCCATATTATGTTTCCTTTCTTATAATTGTTCTTCTCATATATGGGAATTTACAATAAAAAAACAAGTGTTGCAAGTATTATTTTTTTAATATATTATTTAGATCTCTTCTCACACCTTTTGTTTGTTCGTCCCTTTCTTGGGACGAGCAGACAGAAACAACTTTAAGTTGTAAGTTCAAATTTAAGGGATTCTTTAGGTTTAGGTGGTGGAATAATAGGATCTACTAATATACAGTTAAATTTAATATAAATTTGATATTGATTAATTTCTTCAGGACCTATTTCTTTAGTTTTATGTGCGGCTTCTTCATAACCTTTTACCATACAGGTAAAAGAATCATCAAATCTTTCAGGCCATTGGTATGGAGTCATACACGTATTGGCTATGCCTGAACAAAGATATAGTACTAATATTAATTCTTTCATTATTTTCCCTGGCCACGATATTTTTTAAACATACGTCGCTTACTTTTGTTCATTTTTGTAAGGCTAGGATTGCGTCCAATAGACGTTTTATGAAATATAGGTTCGTGAGCTACTTTTTGATATAATGCTTTAGCTTTGGCCATCAGCTTCTTCTTTCCACTCTCTCACGAATGGTTTAGTACCTTTAGGTGCTTGAAGAGCTGGTAAATAACTTATTTTACCATTAATGTGTTGGTGTAAATCGGCACCACACGTCATACATCTATAGAATTCTTTTGTAAGGCCAACTAACATTGTGACTTGATCACACGTAGGGCATTTACCATTTACTATTTCTGCTGTTAATTTCATTATTTTAATATAAGTTTAACTATACTTTTTTCGCCCATATATATCTCTGTCTCAGCTAATGACTTGATGCATTGATACTGCACGTGGCTTTTAGATTCACGTTCGGCCACCCTCTTACCCTTCAGGCAGGCAGACATTGAAGGTTGTATTCTGTGTTCTTTAATTTCCTGATTGATTATCATTAATAATGCTATTACTATTTCTTCCAAAATTTCATCCTCCGTTTCCGTTTTTATAATGTTGATCTCTAGCTTTATCTTTTAATTTTTCAATATCTTCTAGAGCTTTCTCTAATTGTTTTGTTAAGAATTCTATATTAACTTTATTATGCATTCCTGACTCTTGTTGTATTTGTAATTTTTCTACTTGCTTATATAATTCTTCGATAAGCATAAATTGTTCGCTATCAGCGGGCAAACTTCCTAAAGTACCCCGAGGCCAGCCTATTCTAAATGCTGTGTTCTCTACAAGATCCTTCTCCATTAGTTCTAATTTTGTTGAGTTTGAATTTAATTTTTCTTGAATGCCAAAAAAAGCCCAAGTTCCAATCGCAACGAGCGCAATTAACGAGGCTACCGTTTTCATCGGCATTTGAACTGCTGCTTCTTCTGAAATTTTAAGTGCCATTAGTTATAACTATATTCTGTGTTGCCTTGTTCTAATTTTTTAAATAATTTTTCGTGTTGTTCCATAATTTCTTCATCAGAATCTTGCATATCATCCAGTTGATCTTCTAATTTTTCTACTTGTCTTTCAAGTTTAGAAACTTTATCTAGCTGTACTGCTTGATTAGTAGAGAGATCAAACGTTCTAGTAAGAGTCCAACCAGCTAATGCCAGCAAGATTCCTACTAGTAACGTCATTAATTTTTCAATCATTTTTTCTTTTTTAGTATTCCATCCATTTCAAAGTAACTTTTAAGTAAGTGCACTTTAAATTTAATCCAGAGTTTTTTTAATTTGCTCATAGATCCTCCCTTGTTAGAGTTTAAAAAATTAGAATAATATTATTCCAACAACAAGACCTATTCCCGCACCAATAATGTAGTGGTTATAGTCCAACCAAATTTTTTGACTAAGTAATTTAATTTTTTCCATTGTCTTCCTCCAAGTTTTTAAGATCATAGTCGTACATACCTTTTTCGTGTTCGTCCGTGATCCATTTCGCAGAATTTTCTACGGAGTATATTTTATCTGTTACTAATCTATTAATCAAGGTTTTGTTTGGGTCCACTCCCATAGAAGGATCATATATTTTTAATCTATTATTTGGCTGTATTGCGTAGTTTCCGTCCTCTAATTCTAGAACGTGACCACATTTATGTTGATCTGGTTTTTCAGAATAACCAAAATTTAATTCATTAAAGTCTCCGGCGCACCAATCTATTGTAAATAGATATTTACCTTTTCTTTTTACATTACGTCTAGAGGTATATTGCATTGTACATCCTGCAATTTCATAGAAAGTTGTAACACTTACATTATAACTAAAACAATCCCACATAACTACTTCATCAAGTGGTAATTCTTTTACTCCAGGTTTTGTACAGAATGCAGTAATAGGTGCTCTCCACCATAAACCACCATCTTCCATTAAGAAATGAAACATAGGTACTCTGTTTGGAATAGAACTAAACCCAAATATTCCTACTTCAAAATATTTATCGTGTGAGTCTTTTTGATTTCGTAAATAGTTACCTCGAACGTAACATTCTATAATTGGTATATTTGCATTTAAATAAGCCACTATTTAATTTCACCCCAGTTAGCCCCCGACTCGTAATCTACTTTGTTAGGAACTTTTAATTCTACTGCAGACTCCATAATTTCTATTATATTTTCTGCTTTTTCATTCGACTCCACTGAAATATCTACTTCATCGTGAATTTGAATGTGAGGTATTATACCATTTTCATAAAGTGCTACCATAGATTTTTTTGTCATATCAGCCGCACTACCTTGTATTAATTTATTTAAAGCTTTATATGTAAACGCACGCTTCAATGGTTCATCATATTCTTTTCGTGCTTCTTCTAAAGGTAAGGGTTTAAAAATACCAAATTGTACTGGCTGCCATAAATCAAAGTGACACGCTCTTCCAAGTAATGTTCTAATCTTTCCTCTATCATTTGCTTTACGAGATACATTGTCCATCAATTGTTTTACAAAAGGTGCTTTGGTATGATACTGTCTAATTAATTTTTCTGCAGACTCTTTCATCAATCCTAACTCCGCCATCAATTTATTTTTACCCATTCCATACATAAGACCTAAATTAATCGTCTTAGCTTGCTTCCTTTTTATGCCTGCCATATCTGCCACGACCTGGTGGAAATCTGCGTCTCCGGCCTTGTATGCGTCTACAATTTCGTCAACTCCCTGCAAATTTTGCAGTTTTGCGTAATGTACTAAAATTCTGGGCTCTTGTTGTGAGTAGTCAAATGATCCCCATTTACATTTTTCTTCTGGAATAAATATAGATCTAATCATTGGACCAAGTTCAGGATGTCTTGCTGGTATCTGTTGTAGGTTAGGATTACTCATTGAAAATCTTCCTGTTACTGTTCCACCATTATCAGATCTAATTTGATTTATGTCTGCGTGTATTCTACCATTTACTGCGTGCTTAGTTATGGAATCAATGAATGTACTGTGTGCTTTATTTAATTCTCTTGCTTCAGCAATTGCTTGAGGCAATTCGTGTGGATGATTCTGTAAAAAGTTTTTAGTAAAACTAGGTTCTTTACTTTTTTCTGTTCTATCATATGGAAGTTTTAATTTATCAAATGCTTTTGCAATTGATCGAGCTGCCATAATTTCTACATCAACACCCGTTAAATCTTTTATTTTTTTAATTAATTTTTTTTCTCTTTCAATTAAGTTCTTCTTAATTTCATCAGCTCTAGTAAGATTGACTCTTACTCCTTTGAATCTCATATCAATTAGACAAGGAAATAATTTTGTCTCCAGGTTAAATACATCCCAAAGTTCTTGTGCATATAATTCATTCTCTAATCTTTGCCAAAGTTTTAATGTAGACTCCGCATCACGTTCCGCGTACTGTCCAACAAAAAGCGCTGGTAATCTCCACATATCTTTTTTAGGATTCAATCCATATTCTTTAGCTGCTGCTTGTAAAATTTTTTCATCCTTACCAACACCGGTATAATGTTTGGCTAGTATATCTAATCTATAAGATAATCTATTCTCATCAATCAAAGATGCAGCAATCATTGTATCTACAATCTTGCCTTTAATATTTAGACCGGCTGATCTTAACCAGCAGATATCATACATAGCATTGTGAAAGATAAAGGTAGTTTCAGTTTGATTAAATAAGTCTTGAAGCCACGAAAACACCAGTTTTTTGTCCATATTACCACCTTGCTCGTGATGTATTGGATAATACCCTGACCAGCCTTCTACGGCCACCGCAACGCCAGCAATGTGGCCTTTTCCAGTGACGTTCCCCGATCCGAGCTCAATTAAATGCGGATCATTGGTCTCTAAGTCTATTGCTATTTGTTTAGCGCCTCGTAAATCTTTCAATTCTTCAGGCATAACCCATTCGGTCTCTGGTGTAAACAGAGGTATCTGTGTGCTTCTCACTTATAATCCCTTTCAATCATCATCTCAATAAAATGTATTGCTTTAAGCAAATCTTCTTTTTTTCCTTTAAAGGGATGACGACATATATATTTTATAGCGCACCCTTCTGGAAAAAGCAACTTATTCTCTACAACAAATTTACTTGGTTGAATTTTAAATTTTTGATAGTGTTGTCCGCCGATTTGTTTGTCCCAAACTTTACTCATAATATGTAAGCTTTGCCAAAATCTCTTGGATCCAAGACGTGCAATTCACGCTTCGCTCTCGTCGCTCCAGTGTAGAATAATCTATGCAATTCATCTGGGTCATAACTAAATGTTTCGAGTGCGGCGTTCGTTATATCTTGCATCAATAAAACTTTGTCAGCTTCTCCTCCTTTCGCGCCGTGTATTGTTGACATTATTATACGAGGATTTTTATTTAACGTTTCACCATTCGCCCTCATATTACGAATGTAATTCTCTGTCATAGGATCTAGTCCTTCGAATGCTTGATACCACACACAATCTGTAATTAATCCGTGATTAGCTCTACAATCTCTCATTAAATATTTTTCTTCTGAGTGTAAAGTTTTACCTTTTCTAAATCCTTCTAAAACATTTGATCCAAGGTATTCATATATATTTTTTATTTCTAAATGATTGAGTGATGCATTCTTACGCCAAGACTCCCAGTTATTTAAAGCTAATAATAATTTTAAAGAGATAGAATTGCGTCCTTTAAATTGGTAATACCAACCTCTAAGTTCGCATACTTCTTTTACTTGATCTAAAAAATGATTTGCAGAAGATAAGACTAACCAATTTCCCTCAGACATATCTACCTGCGTAATGTCAGAATATCTTTTTAAAATTCCGTGTTCTTCTCTAGGTTTATAATTTTTATCAAATCTATTTTGTACCTGTCCAATTATTTTTTGAGAGAGTTCGTGTATGGGTCCTCCAGGAATCCTATAAGATTGATCTAATGTTTGAATGTCATCCACTTCTTCTTTTAAAGCTATGAAGTGATCTACATCTGCACCAGCCCATTTAAAGATAGCTTGGTCATCATCTCCAGCAATGTAAGTTTTACCTGCGTGGCTCCAAATCTTTCTTACCATTTCCCATTGTAGTAATGACAAGTCTTGTGCTTCATCTATAAATAATACTTCAAACTTATTTGTAGATTCTTTTGCTAGAAAATCTTCTAGTAAGTCATTAAAGTCTTTTAATCCTTTTTCTTTTTTAAATCTTTTAAGTTCTTCCGCTAATAAAAATAATGTATTTCTTTCTATGTCTAAAATGTTTTGTCTGGAATCATAGTATTCTAAAAGATCTAATCTCTTTACTGCTGCTGTGTTAATTATTGTGAGGTATTCATTATCACAATTAAATGTACCATCACTCTCAGAAAACTTTGCAGTCTTAATAGGTATGCCACATTTTTCTCCAAACTCTTTATAATCATCTGGCCCCATCATCTTTTCTTTAGTCATTCCTAATTGATTGAATGCATAAGAATGAAGAGTTCTAAAAAATGCTAAGTCATTATCCACATCCAGACCAAATTTTTCCGCAGCTCTATTCGCTGCTTCGGTTGCAGCTTTCTTTGTAAAAGAAAAATAACCTATTTGTTTAGGTCTAATCCCTTGCTGGATAAATTCATCGACTAGGTTTAGTAGTGTTGTGGTCTTTCCAGTTCCCGGTGGTCCTAATATTATTGTTTTCATATTGTGTTAGTTTTTTAATTAATACTTTATTGTGTGCTTGAACATCTTCTAGTTGGTGTTCTAGGTGTGCAATTTTTTCTTGCAATCTAGAATACCAATTAATTCCTATTTTATATGCCATTAAAAGTTTTCTTCTTGGTAAGGAATCTTAGAAACAGACGCATCGGTTTGTTTCATTGTTTTAATTTTAATAAGTCTTGGTTGTTGCTTTTTAATTCTTACTCTCTCTTCACAGACAAAAACTTCAATTCTTTTTAATAAGTTTCCAGTATAAGTTTTATCTTTTTCCCAATGATTTCTTTTGCAGAAGTTATAAAAATCTTCCATTCTAAAATATGTAAATTCTCTTTTGTCATCAGTGTATGGAAGTTTATTAAATATATCATCCATAGTTCTTGCTGATTGTCTATTGGTTGTCCAATCTTGTAAGAGTCCTGTTATTTCATTTTCTGGATTCAAAGATTCTAGTGGTTCTACTTCTTGTAGATCCTGCATCATTGGTTTTAAAAAATGTTGTTTCCAATCTTTTGGTTTTGGAATTGGTACTACTAAGTTTGCTTGATCCAAACACGCTAACGCAAATAAGTTTGGACTATATAATTGTTCTGTTTTTAATTCAATCCGCGCTTCACCCACATCTAAAAACCATTGAGGTGGCGTTGAAGAATATTTAGTAAGACTTCCAAGGATTGGCATTTCTTCTTCACCGAATCCTACACCAAATCTTTTTGTTCTACATAAACTTGCTTGACAGACCGCGTTGATTGGTGCGTCTTTACATCTGTACTTGTCATATCCTTTTCTGTTTACTGATTTAATTAATTGTTGGACCTCATTATTACTTAATGGTGGTTCCATATATTTCATATTAGCTTTTACAATTTCATCTTCCCAAGAATCTGGTTTAGATTGTTTATAATAAACTGCGATATTAAATAATGCATTATTCCTGGAGCCTTCCCCAAAACCAATTGCTGCCAATTTGTTTAAACAAGGAGGACCACCAGGAAATGCTTCTTCTATTTTTTTCTCTTCCGTTTTAATTTGTTCCACCTGATCCCTTCGTAAAGAAAACTTATCATAGAGCTGATAAAATTCCTCAAGTGTACAACCGGCGCCATTATCGTTGATAGCATAACGCAGTCCTTTCATTTGATTGAAGTAGGGTAGATTTAAAAAGTTTCCAGTGTCCCCACGTTCCACTAGAATTTCTGTTTGTTTTGGAAAAATTTCTGAGCCTTCATACCCAAGTATGATAGACATTTGTTTTAATTTTGCTTGCATCAAAGATGCAGGAATGTTTTCTTTAGTAAATAAAAAGACGTGTGCTCCGCCAGATTTAGAACGACAGACTATTAATGGGAGATTAAGTTTGCGAATACTTTGTATGAGGCTAAGATGGTCAAAGTTATATTCGTCAATATCAATACACCCCCAACGACAACTATTGTCTTCAGTAATAGGGATGATACCGAGTGCTGGGCCTTTGCCTTCAAGGTGGTCTGACCATAAAGAGTCGGTAACGTCCCCCCTAACAATAAAAGCCTTACCTTTTTGTTTTCCGTTCTCTCCTCGCTCCCCGGGTTGGTATTGTCCATAAGCGATTTCTAATCCTGAAAATATTGATTTGAATTTATCCATTATCATTTCTCAATTCTTTGTAAAGGGGGAAGTTGCCTCCCCCCTTATATTTATTTAGTAAGGAGTTGCGTCGCTTACTTTCTCTTCTACATCAGCTTTTGTTTGAACGCTCCCTTTAGAAACATTTCCGGAAAAGCCTTTTGCACTTATGTACAAAGCCTTATCCTCTTGTCCTAAAATTCTGTCCTGTGTTACAACCCAGCCATACCAAGAACCTTTATCGTTCTTTTGTAGTGTAGATGCTAGATTATAAACAACACCGTGCATTGGAGGAATTGCAAATCCGCCCTTACCATCAGCAATTTGAATGGTTTTCATCATAGAATTCCATTTTTTGCTAACATTAAGTTGGGTAGACTTCATTGTTATTAAAGCTGGAGTAAATCCCCCACCTTTAGTTTCCACCATAATATAGTAAGAAGCAGTCTCCTCAAGATAATTACCATTAGGCAATCTAATCTTTGATCCCTCTCTCTTACCTGTAGCGATTACCGCACTGTTCGGCATATGAATAGCCACTGGAGCACCAGGACCATCCCCTCTATCCGACCATTCTGGATAATCTTTCTTGTAATAACAAGGAATAACCTTGATACCTTTTTTACCATCGTATAGTTCGCTGGTAACAGTATTATAGATCATACCAGGTTTGGCACCTTCTATATACTTCGCATCACCATCAGTTACCTGTGGTGATAGTTGTCCTAAGATTCTGACAAATGGTAACGCCATATCTTCTTGCGTCATATTTTCAAAACCTTTGGATACGTCATCACCAAACAACGCTAGTGATGTGTCTTGTTTAGCTTTTATTTCATTAGCCATTATACATTCTCCATTAGTTATTTCCGGGTGATTTTAGTTTTGTCTTTAATCCAAGTACTAAAGACATCAGAAGGCATATCAAGCCCGGACTCGATACGCTCTCTGAATAGGGCAGTTAAAGTCGCCCAAGCCACATCAGATTTCTGCTCTGGCTCAAACCCATTCTCTGCCGCAAGGTCCAACAATTGTTGCGCCTTGTCATCTTCTCCTTTACCAAAAGTTACGAAGACATTGTTTTTAATAATATCCCCCAACCCTTGATCTCGAAGCCATTTATAGGCTGCATTTCTCTTATCCAAATCTTTTGGAAGAGTGCACCTAAATTCTTTTTTAACAGATACTTTAGATCCATCAGCTAATTTAATTTCTGATAAACCTTGTTCTGCTAATAATTCTGGAATTACACGAGAGCCAATATCATCGGCTTCCGCTTTTTTATTTTTGAGTTGCTCCTCTAAGTTTGCAATCTCATCTTCTTTTTGTTTTAATTTTACACATTCTTGTGCAATCGTAGTTACTTCTACGTTGTCTAAAAGATCAGTTGTATCTTTTAACATTTCATCTCTTACATTAAATTTAATGTTTTGTTTTATACTCATTGTTATCCTTTCTGATACATATCTACTTCAAGTGGATAGTATCTATATTCACGTTTGTCCCATTTCAACATATTAAACTGTCCATTAGTTACTTCACTTACAGCTGCAGTTGAGATTCCAATTATAACAGGATCTCCTACAGCAAGCAAATAATCTTCCTTGCGAAAGTCTTGTAAATTCTTTTTCATCTTCTGCACATAAGGAGCAGTAGAAAAAATTGCTTGGTCCCTGTTGGGTAAACAAATTACAAGATAACCATAATCAGACGCACTTAATATATTTATGTTAGGCGCTGGTTGTTGAATCACATAAACAAACTTCTCGTTAGGGTTGCTTTTATGAAACTCTAAAAAGCTTACTAAAGAATCCGGTTTATATAATTCAAATATTTTATTTTTCATTTCTTACTTCTTGACATCTTATATAATAGTGTTTATATAATTGTCAACTAGAAAGTAGAAAAAAATTATGATGTATAAATTTAAAACAGAGCCGTATGGGCATCAGATAACTGCGTTAGAAAAATCGTGGGATAAAAGTGTCTATGCATATTTTATGGAAATGGGTACAGGTAAATCAAAAGTATTAGTTGATAATATGGCGATGCTCTATGATAAAGGAAGAATAAATGGGGCGCTTATTATAGCACCAAAAGGTGTATATAGAAACTGGTATTCTCAAGAAATACCAAATCATTTAGCTAGTCATATTGATCAGAAAACGGTACTATGGACTGCTTTAACATCAAAAACAAAGGATAAAGAGTATCAGCAATTATTTAAAGTAGATTTAGACCTTCACATCCTTATTATGAATGTTGAAGCTTTTTCGACAAAGAAAGGCCTAGAATTTGCCACAAGATTTCTTAGTTGCCATAAAACTTTAATAGCTGTCGATGAATCTACAACAATAAAAACTCCTACTGCAAAAAGAACTAAAGCTATTTTAGCTCTAGGTAAACTTGCTAAATATAAAAGAATTTTAACTGGATCGCCTGTCACTAAATCTCCACTAGATTTATACACACAATGCGGGTTTTTAAATGAAGAGTTATTGGGCTTCTCTTCTTATTATACGTTTAGAAATAGATATGCCACAATGTTAGATAGAAATTTTGGTGGGCGGAGAGTACAGATTATAGGTGGTTATAAAAGATTAGATGAATTGGCTAAAATTCTTAAACCTTTTTCCTATAGATGTTTAAAAGAAGAATGTTTAGACCTGCCAGAAAAGACATATGTAAAGAGAGAAGTAGAATTGACAGATGAGCAGAAAAAGACTTATTCTACTATGAAAGCCGCGGCCCTCGCTTCTTTAAAAGGTAAGATGGCTACAGCTCCTCACGTTCTAACTCAATTAATGCGTTTACACCAAATAACTTGTGGTCATTTAAAAAATGATGATGACACTATTACTGAATTAAAGAGTAATAGAATTAGTTCTTTAATGGAATTATTAGAAGAAGTTAATGGAAAGGTTATTATTTGGGCTAATTATGTCTATGATATTAAACAAATTGTTGCCGCAATTGGTAAAAAGTACGGTGAAGACTCAATAGTACAATATTATGGCGCAATTCCGTCCGAAATGAGGCAGAAATATATCGAAACATTTCAAGATCCAGAATCAAAAGCTAGATTCTTTGTAGGTAATCCTCAGACTGGTGGATATGGAATAACTTTAACTGCAGCAAATACAGTAGTTTATTATTCTAATGGATATGATTTAGAAAAAAGACTACAGTCAGAAGACAGAGCACACAGAATAGGTCAAAAGAATTTGGTAACATACGTTGACCTTATAGCACCCAAAACTGTAGATGAAAAGATTAGAAAAGCATTGAGAAAAAAGATTAATATAGCAACTGAGATAATGGGAGAACAATTGCGAGAATGGATTTAATAATTTTGACAGACGGTTTATTTCATCTGGTCCCAGTGACTAAAGCTATAATAGAGGATGTAAAATTATTTGCTGAAGTCGATTGTTTTGAGTTGTGTGACATTTTAAGAATTAAATTAAGTACCTATATGGAACCTCCTTTTAATCAACACGTAATGAATGATGGAAGTGGAGATTTTTTTGGATGTATATGTCGATAAAAAAAGCAGGTAATCCTAATTGGGGCGGTGCTAGATTAGAATCTACGTTAATTGAAAAATATGCTGATCAATGGTGTCGAGATAATGGATATCCTATTCAACGACGTCAATATGTTTTTAAAAAAAAAGTGGATATGTATTTAAAAAGAAGTAAAAATAAAATTAGCATACGTTAATGACCAACTAGTAGGCGTCCAAGTTATGCTTCGCGCTTTCCTCTGTACGTTAGCAATGACCCGAAAGGGTAGCAACCAACGTTGGCCGGTTACCACTGCGTTCCCTGATCAGGATGGTGGTGCCGCGTATATGATATATATAGGATTTTCTAGGATGAGCTAATTTTTCGCGAAAATTAGAAACAGCTTTATATGTCTTGTAATCCAGTTTCGCGATTCAAATATTTATATTCAATTTTGTGAATATCAAAATCATCCATAATTTTTTTACAAATTTCTGTGTGTTTAAATTCTCCACAAGAATAAATATCAAACTGCATTAATGCTGGGTGTGGTTCATCCCAAACGTGCATTACAATATGAGAAGTTTCAATTACAGCAATACCAGTAATGCCTCGGTTACCTTCCATTGAACAATACTTAACGTAAGGACCCATCATTACTTTCATATTGATAGAGTCAATAAACTCTTTCATCCACTCTGTTAATTGTTCTTCGTCGGTTGGAGGTCTTACAGCTTCGGCGCGGATAATAAGATGCTTATGCACCAACAAACTGTTTTGCATAACACTATCCTACTACGCTGCCGTCTTTCCATTCCATATCTGGAAGTCCATCTTCATAGCTCTTCCCGTCGTAAGTTAAAACTTGTTTTCTATTAGATCCTTTTTCACTATAGCTGCAGTGCACCCAGCCACCTGCTGGATCGTCTGGATCATAGAACTCTAAAATTAATTGATCAAAGTCACAGTTGTTTTGAATCCAATATGCTACTTGAATATTTGGAACACCTGCTATTTCGAAATCGACGGCCTGGCCCTTCGCGTGCTGCGAAGTTTTTTTGCTGTTGATCGCTTCACACAGCTCCTCAGACCTGTAGCCCGATGTTATTGTAACTGGTTTGTCAAACTTAGCTCGCACCGGTTCTAGTATTTCATAACAGACATCACCTAAATTTTTAATGTCACCAGCTCCTGGTTCATTTTTAATTCCTTTTCTAGTGGCTGTCATACTCTTAGTAAACTCTATGAGTTTAAAATGTTTTGATAGTTGCATCGTCCCTCCTTAAAATATAAATCCTTTTATGTCTAGTATTCTTTCTAAAAGAACTAGTGACACAGCCCCCACCGTGCCTAATAATACCCAATAGATTTTGTCTATCTTGCCGCCCAATTCGTGAATGCCTTTGTGCATATGATATTGTGATCGTTTAAGCCCTGTAATGTGTCCATACAAGGATATAAGATGTTCTCTAGTGCTTTTAGGTTTAAGTTCCATTAGGTTAGTTTTGTTTGTTTTGGTTTCCTTTGATTTTTTCTGTACGCTTTAGAAAGAGGATCTAAATAAATTTCCTCTGCTAAAGTTAAGCCAGTTACTTGATCGATATTACCAAATTGTGTGTTGTTTACAAGTCCTGGATTAGGCAGTGGTGGTAAGCCTGCTGTGTTGTTATTAAATGTAGGTAAATTAGGAATAATAGAAGTTTTTAATGGGTTAATAATATCTGGAAACTCTCCGCCTAAGGGGACAGCTTCTAGTTCATTTCTAAGTTGATCTATTACAGGTTCAGCTTCAATGTAAGGATTAGATGTTCCTAGTTTAAGGGCTAAATCATCAAACAAATTTACAATATTACGAGAAGGAAAGAATGGTCTAAATTCTCCTTCACCTATAAAATTATATGAAGCTCCGGCTCCTCTGGCATCCATACTTTCTTCTATAGCACCTTCACCCATACCTAATAGTCTAGCGGCTTCTACATCTTTATATAATTCTCTGTTCACTTCAAAGGTTGCTCGGTTTGCATTGATGTATGCATCTACTATTTCTTCTGGTGTTATAGGTCCACCTTTTAAAGTAGCTGATGTAAATAATTGTCTTGAATCTCTAATACCTTTTTGGAATTGGTTAATTTTATATCTAATAGATTTAGCCGGGTCTACATCTACTCTTCTAAGTCCAGCAATACCTGCCAATTCATTTCCTAATTCATATTCATTTCCTCGGTCATCAAATTTCCCTTCAGCATCTACAGGCACCATCGCTAAACCTAATCTTCCTAATTGTTTCCAGTTAAATGGAGCTTGTGCTTCTACTAAGTGTGCAAGCGCCTTAGACATTTTATCTCCAGGACTATCTTTATCATTCCAAATTTTTCTACCATCTGCTGTCATTCCTTTTCTTCCAAGAACTGGAGCTACATCTTGTAATGCTTCTGTCCAAATTGCTTCTGTAAAGAAAGGCGAACCAATTTCTTTGGTAGATTCAATCAAACCTAATAAGAAGTCATCCATTATTCCATCTTTATCTGTTCGTCCTGCAGTCACTGCATTTAAAACTGTTTGAATAGGTCTGGTTAAAGTATCGTAAGCATTTAAGTGAGAGAAATCTACGTAAGACATTTTACCGTCTTCATCTTTGAATGGAATTAATGTAGAATTTTTAGACCAGCTAGGTACATATCTTCTCATCGCATCTAGTTCATCTTTACTTACATCGTAGATGGCTTGGGCTGCAGTTACTGTTCCTAACGGTAAAGCAGTTGTAGTTAAACCCATCCCCATTAATCTTTGTAGTCCTCTGCTTCTTAATGGGTTAACTTGTTTACCATTAATAGTAGTTGCATAAAAAATTTCATCTAAGGCTGTAGCTACAATGTTAGTTCCGGTTCTCATTATTTCTGCGGGAAAAGCTACAAAGTTTCCAAGTGGTAATTTTCTTAAACCTTTAATAAATTCTGATACATAGGCATAGTTAGGCACATTATTCTTAACTAAATCTGCTGACGCTTCTTTTAACCACTGAGCATCTTCAGTAAATATTCTTTTAACTCCTTTAGGATCTATAAATTCTTGACCAGGTCTTAAGCCTGCGTTTCTGTATGCGTTATACATTTTAGATTTTTCACCTAGGTAAGTAAAGATTTTCCAGAAGTCATCCTCAGCTGTGTAAGCATCTTGTGCAAACTTTTTAGCTTTAGATAATTTTTTTAAGAAACCATTTAAACCTGTGACATTGTTTAGGGTAGCTCCAAAGTCTACATCTTTTAATAATCTTTTTAGATCTCCTAATTGAACTTGAGTATTAACAACACCTAGATCTAATAGTTCTTGATAGAACTCATTGTTCTTTCTCATTCCTGGTCCAGATAATTGTAAAGCGTTCCACGCTGCTTTAACATCTTTAACATTTCCAAAAGGAAGTATACCATTAGCGCCTGCAAATGCTGCGGCACTAATAAAGTTTCTTGCGTGAGTAAAAGGCGCAAGAATTGTTTTAGCCATCTGCGCTGTAGCTTTAGGATAAAGAATTAAATTTTGATAAAGTTGTACAGGCATAGATTTCTTAACGCCTTCTTGTACTCCTTTGATAGCATCCACTTGCTCATTCAATGCCCACTTCCCTTGAAGAGGACTGAATATTTCTTCACCTACTCTAGCAATTTGTTCTCCAGGGGTTAAAGGTTTTAAAGTTGCACCGGGATCCCAGTAACCTTTCATATAAGGTTGCATCCCCTCTACTCTTTTAACTCCGTCTTTAGTTTCAACCACTTTTTCACCAATCATTTTCCAATCATCACCAGTTCCACCAAAATATTTTCTTGCTTCGCCAGGATTGTTTGCAAAGATAGGAGGTCTTGGAGCTGCTCCAATTCTACCACCTTGAATCCATTGGTCATACGCTATTTTCATTTCATCAGATTTTTTAACTAAAGCATCCCAATATTCATTAGTTCTAATCTGAGTTGATAAATTATTAGTTCCTTCTACAATAGTAGACATTATGTTTTTACTTTTACCTAACAGTTGATTGATAATAGGACGAGCAACTCCTGTAACTTCAGAAATTAAAGCGTTGTCCATTCGTGTTGCATCGGTAACTTGATCGGCTACAGATTTTAAAACAAAGTCTGGAAAGTTTGCTCTTACTACTCCTGTTGACTCGTTTAATTTAAATCCTTTAGGAAGTTCAGCTGTCTTAACAATTTCTTCTGCTATTAATTTTGCTTCCTCTAAAGATAATTTTAAACCTTTATCATCGGCTAATTTAATTAACTGAGAAACTGCTGTATTAAAAACTGCTTTAGTAGGTCTATAGTTTTCCATTACTACAGTACCATTAACTCGAGGTTGCCCTGCATTATTTTTAAAAATTTCATAGCCTCTATCCATTGCTTCATTGATTCTTAAAGGCAGAACTCTTTGAAATTCTTCTAAAGATTTAGGAGTTAGTCTTTTTCCCATTGATGAGAATAATTTTTCCCATTGCAATCTCATTCCATTCATTGCAAGACCTAAACTTTCTATATCATCATCGGTTGCTTTGTATGTATTTTTTAATAAATCTTTAAATTTATTTAATCTTGTTTCGTTTAGACTTCCTAGTTTAACTCCACCCACATCATCAATGACAGGTTTTAAGCCTGCTCCGTCCGCGTTGGATAATAAAATCTCATTCATTTCTGCTAGCAACTTATCTTTCTCTCCCTTAGTTGCTTTTCTTCCAATACTATGTCTAACATTTTTTACCAGACGATCAGTAATATTATCAATGTCAATCATTGCATTCTCTGCAACGTTTAAGTCTACACCAATGGCTCTATCTTTCTTCATTCCTAATTCAAAAGCTTCAGGAGTTTCAGGTCCTCTCGATCTTAATGGTCTAGAGATCCATCTGTCTACCCACTTATCGAATGGATCTGTAAGGGCTTTACCTGTTCCTTTAGTACTTCTTAATTTTTTAATACCAGCAAAAGCTCCTCCTAGTGCGCCCGTAAAAGCGGCACCTTCTAAACCAAACTTTAATCTGTTTAATAATTCTGTTTCAGGATCTCCTGTTTCTCTATCTACTTTTGTAGGACCACCTAATAAGTCTCCAAAAGTTCCTGCGTCTTCTACATCACCTACAAAAATTCCTTCTGCTACTCCACCTGCTCCTGCACCTTTAGCAAATCTTTTAACTTTCTCTGCTCTACTTAAATATGTTCCTGCTTCTTTAGCTCTTAACGCAGCTTTAGTTAAACCTGATCCAACTTTAAATGCAAGTCCACCAGGGATACCTATGTTAACAATTAGTTCTGTAATTTTACCAGCGGCTGTTGCTTCAGCGGCTTCATCAAATGGATTGATCCTGTCAAAGTATGCTTCGACTGCTTCTGCTCTATCTTTATCGACACCTAGATCCATTAGGGTTGCTCCTAATGTTGCTGCGCCTTCAAAGATTTTAAAGATACCAGAACCAAGTCCGGCTAGCATTGATTGCGCTACGCCGATGTCTTTTTCATTTCTTGTGATTTCGGAAGGGTTGTAAACCATTAGTTACTCCTTATCCTCTTCGAGCTTTGCCTATAACGCCATCTACTTTTATAATTTCAAAAAATTCACCTGTTTGTTGATCTAAAAAGAACTCACCAACATTTTCTTCCACAAATAAATCTTCTACGGGAACTTTTTTAGAATTAGTTTCATTAACATATTTAGCTCCTAGCTCGTCACGTCTATTATCTAACCACGATTGGGCATCACTTTTTCTTTTTGCCGATGCGCTAGTTCCTGTGTTTCGAGTAGCACCACCAATTTGTGCAAGGGTCATATCTTTTAAAGCCTCTCTATCTGCTTTAGTTTTCATTGATAATTTTTTAGTGTATAAACCAAGTTCATCTTCAAATTTTTTAAAAGATGATTGACCTGTTAGGTATGCGTTGATAGCAGCTGTTGTTGCTGCGTCTTTGTATTTTTTACGGTCGCTTGGACGCTTACCTTCTTCTTCAAAGAACTCACCGAAGCCAGACTTAACTGTTGCGCCAGGTTTTAACATTTTACCAGCTAGACTTAACGCCATTGTCGATGCATCATCAGCTACACCACTTCCATAAGCGTCTTGAAATATTTTTTTGTTCTTTTCAATTTCTTCTTCAGGAGTTCCTTTACTCAGTTGTGCATCGATTAATGCTTGAAGTTCTTCCGCAGCTTCACGTTTTATACGTTCTTCATATTCTGCTCTTGATTCTCCCTCTTCTGGGGTTTCAGCTACAGATAGTTCTGCGCCTTCTGGAACCGACATACCATATTCTTGAGATTGTTTAATTAATTTATCTCTTTCGTCTATTAATTCTTTTCTATAATCTCTTTTACCTGAATCTGTTTTTTCATATTGTAGTTCCTGAATAAAATCACTACTTGGTCCGGATATCCCCATACCTAAATCAAACATCCCGGTAAAATCCCACCAAGGTCTGTTAGCAAATTTTCCTTTTTCCACCATCGTATCTATTTCTTCATCAGAATATATTTTATTAGTTTTAAATAACTGTGGTTTAAAACTGTCTTGAAACTTTATACGTTTTTTATAATCTTCTAAATTTTTATCTACATAAGCTTGTCCTACTGTTCCTGGATAAGAACTATCTAAACCAACTCTTCCACCTTTATTATATGAAAGACCAGACGCGATCCCCGTTCCGCGACTATCGACACGGCCACCTCTAAACATTGGTCTTCTTAAAATTCTACTCATTATCCAAAGATTCCTAACTTACCTAGTACACCGCCTGCTCCTGCCGCGCCTCCTAAGAAGCTAGCCATTGGACTTGCTGGTGCTGCGCCACCTTGATACCCGATTGTTGTAGTCGGAAATGCGCCTGGTTGTATTTGTGCTAGTTGTTGACCGATCAAACCTAATCTTGTAAATGGTTCATACTCTGCTTCTCTTGCAGCTAGTGTTCCTGCATCTAGTTTAGCTTGGTCGTAACCTTGTTGAGCTTGACCCATCTGATCCATATAAGTTCCAAGACCTTGTCTTGTCATCATATCTTGTTGAGCTAATTGATTCGCTTGTGTGAATCCTTGATTTAATAATTGTGCTTGTAGGTTTGCTCTGTTCATCGCACCTTGATTCATATATTGTGCTTGCATAACACCTTCTCTTCCACCACCATATGCTCCTGCTTGAATAGCTTGGTCTCTTAATCCTTGTTGACCAATCGTTTGTTGTCTGTCAAATTCTGATAACGTCGCATCCATTACCTCTTTTTGGTAAGGCGACATAAATTGTTCGTAAGCTTGTGGCCCAACTAAAGATCCTAGACCTCCAGCTGCTGTGTAGGCATCTGTTTGTAATTTAGTTCTGTCTGCTACTTGTGGATCATAAACCGAAGTCTTGATCGGTTTACCCATCATTGGTGGGAATTTATCTACAAAAGCTTCTAATGCTTTTGAGAGTACCGGTGCTGGTAATACTTGTGTTTGTTCTACTGCCATTATGCCCTTGCCTCTAATTTATTCATTACATCATACATACGTTGTGCTCCTTTGTTGACACTGCCACCACCTGCTGCTCTGACAGCATCCGCTGTCATTACAAATTCATTTTTAGAAAGTCTAGCTGGTACATCATCAGCTCTTTCTTTTTTACCAATAGGTACAAACCCACCAGTTCTTAAATCCATTTCTCTTCCACCGAAGTTTAACATACCACCATTACGAAGTCCAATGATTCCACCTTGGGCTGCTGTTACTGGTGGCTCATAAAACTCACCTAAATCATTTACTTCTAAAGCTGTTTGAATAGTTTCTTCATCGTGACCGGCTTCTCTATAATATCTCATAGTTAGATCTGCTCGTTCTTGTCTATCAGCTGTTGAAGTTGCATCAAATTCTGCTTGGTCAGCGGCTTCTTGTTTTTCAAATTCTCTGATCGCGGGTCTTTGAAACGCTTCAGTTACCCCACCCATTCCTGTTGAGAAAGGAACGGCTGCTGCTTTTGCAAATTCTTTAGCTCCTTTTCCTGTAAATAAATTTTTTGTTCCTGACCCATAGTCTTGTAATGTTTCTGCTGTGCCTGTTAGATATTCTGATGCATTAGCTAATCCTTCTAACCCTAAATCTCCTGCTTTAGTTAATAAACTTCTATTTTTTAATGCCGATTCTGTAACAGGTTTTAATCCAGGACCACCCATTGTTTCATACAAATCTTTTGCTTGTGCTGGGCTACTTTTCATACCTCTTATATTTGCTGCAGTGTCTTGTCCAACTGTAGTGTTTGTTAACCCACCTTGTGTGCCTGATAGTAAAGCAGCGAATTGATTTAGATCATCAAACTCTGCGTCTGGATCTGCCGCTTGTTGAGAAAGTAAATTAGCTAAATACATTTTACCAAAACCCATAGGTCCACCTAAAGCTCCCATAATACCTGTTGCAGGTAAGAAAGGAGTTATCATAGGTAAGAAAGGTCTTAACTCTCTTGGTATAAATTTTTTGCTAAATTTAGCTACAGGTTTAAAAACCTTCTTTACTAATTTTTTACCCGCTTTAAATGGATTTGGTAATCCCATAGTTTCTCTTTATATTGTTAATGTTAAGGCAAGTGCGCAAGGCTTGTAAAAATGCGCGTACCCTACAATTTACTAGGTTTTTTCTCATTCGTCAATTCCTATCCAGCGTTAGTTTTATTGCCCAAAGGTATGCTTTGGACTTTAATGTGTACGCTTCTTGATATATGCTCCTTTTTAGTATCAGTAACTGAACTATCTACATCAGCTTGCGCTTCCATATCTGACATATATTCTCTGCCAGTTCCTATGTGTTTAATCGTTACTTCTACTCTAGGTTTATATACCATTATTTCTTTGCCATTGACTATCTTTTTGTCAAATGACTCTTCTTGTTCCACAAAAGGCATTATCTGTCCTCCCTGTTAATTTCTAAGATTGATGCTACTACAAATAATCTATTAGCATTTGCGGCCGTTACTTGTAAGACTTCGTTTTCCATCATAATTAATGGTTCAGTTAAAAATTGTAATGTCTCATCACCAGTAAGAGCTTTGGTTTGAAATAAAGTAAACTTGTTAGCTGTTGCTGGATCTCCATCAAACAAATCTACTGTTAAATTACTTCCACTACCACTGTCATCACTTACTAGTAATGATTTTATAATAGCTCTAGAGTTTGAAGGCACTGTATATAAAGTAGTAACCGTTGCTGTTGTTAAATCTAGTTTTGTATTTTTATATATATTTGCCATTAGCCTAATCCTAACCAAGTGTATCGTTCTTGGTCTTCTTTTAATTGTGTTAAATATGTAGAGTTTAACTGTTCTATAATAGTTGTTAACGCTCTGTTAATTTGTCTTTGGTTATCTTCTGAATATTCTTTTTTAGGTTCTGGTAATCTTACTACTACTTTTGCCATTATCTTCTCCCGTCTGGTTGTATGTCTACTTGAAAAGTTCCGAATCTCCAGTTCTCACTGACTCCAGTATTTTCTATTTTTAAATTTGCATATCTTCCTCTAGCTCTGGTATCTATTTTATCAGTTGCAGTTGTAATAGTAAAAGGACTCAAAGCTGTGTCCGTCATATCGTCTGCTGGATAATCTGAAATACCAATCGTTACTTGATTGTTTCCTGCAAGAACTTTAAAGTTAGGTAGGAATCTTCTCATAGCTAGGAATACCTCACTTTGATCTTTTTGTAAAGAAAAGCTAAATGACCGAATGAATGAAGTTAAAACAGTTGTACTACCATCTGGATTGATTTGATCGGTCCCCGTTTCGTGTTCAAATAAAACTGTTTGACCTAAGCCTGTCTCACCTTGAACGACTGGAAATGTACCTGTGTTACCACTATTAAATGCTGTTGCATAAGGTTTTGGATATACTAAAGAATCAGTCCAAGTTGTTCTAATAGAATTTGTATTAGTTCCTGTATACCAATTACCCATAGGTAAGTTGGCATTGTCTTGTCCGTAGTTATGAACTACATATCTACTATTATATTCAGAACCAGCTGTTGGATACCACCAAATAACTTCGGTAAATAAATTATTAATTCCGGCGTTTACTTGTTGACCTTTCGTTGTATCAATATCATCATAAATATAATCCTCAACTGAACAAGGTAAAGTATTAACAGTACCATCAAAAGAAAAGAAACCATTATTGCCCATCCAGTAGGCAACACCATCAATTTCAATTGCTGCATTCTTACCAATTAATCCACAGTTTGTACCCACCTGTTCAAATCCAAATGTAAATGGAGCTCCAACAAATTTCATTGTATACAATGCATTGTCTGTCCAGATTAGAATATTTTCTTTTGCAACTAATCCTCCCATAATTTTTGTACCATCTTGAAGTCTTTGAGTTCCAGCAGTGTTAGTTGCTTCTGGTGTGTACTCATTTATTTTTTCATTTGTAGAAAATCTAATAAACATATCATCTTGTTTCTCTGGATTACCAATAGTTGTTTCTGTTCCTAAATGAATTAAGTGACGTGTTGTAGGTGAGATTAAAGTAATTCTTGTAGCGGTTGGATTGTTTGTTGTTTCAAATCCAGTTGTAGATTGTGATGCTCGTGTCGTTAATCTTGCTACAATAGATGCATCCCAAGTAAATGTTTTTCCATTTGCAATAGTTGCAACTAAAGTATCACTGTAGTTATTTAAAGACCAAAGTCCTGGTTCTAATGTAACGGTTGCTGCATCGACTGCACTTCCCCATCCACTATAATCGGTAGCGTTTGTAACGGTTGTAGTATCGGCGTGAATGGCTGTTGAAGTTCCATTTGTTCCTCTAGTAATTCCATCTAATTCATTTCCAACTAAACTGGTATAAGTTATTAATTCATTTTCTATAATAACTGTTCCAGCACTTGGAAAACCTGTAGTAGAAGCTAATCTAATTTGTGTAGCTGATCCATTATTACCATTAGCATCCGCGGCCAACGCACCATCTAAAGTAGAAGCCACAGCTCCACTTACTGTTCCACCAAAAGGACTAACACCAAAACCATAACCATAAGATTGAGCGGCTGGTCCAACAACTTCAAAAGGTTGAACTGTAACTGAACCACCTGTTGTCGCAGCGGGTCCTGCTGCAGCTGAAGCTGTAATTGTAAAAGATGTAGAATTAGGAACTGTTATAACTTGAAAATTTATATCATCAAAATTAGCTGTTGTAACTCCAGTTGTTCCTCCAGGCATTGTACTTGCTGAAAGTCTAACTATATCTCCCACGGATAGATTGTGAGCACCATTAGTATTAAGAGTAACACTTGTACTTCCATCAAATTCAAATGTAACCGTTGCGGCCAATGCTGTTTTTAAAGGAGAGATATCAAAAAACTGACCTTCAAAATATATAATTAAAAATTTATCTGTACCAATAGCCACATATCTATTTCCATCTTTGTCGACGAAGGCGTGCATTTTTCTTGCAACACCAACTAAAGTATCTGTTAATAAAGATTGCCAACCACCAACTTTTTCTGGTAATCCATATCTAAATCTAACATTGTCTGAATCGACCCAACGACCATCAGCTCCAACAGCAGTGTCTTGCTTGTCAATGCCAGGAGCAAACTTAATTTTCGTAAGCATCCTTAACTCCTATGATGTACTATTTGACTTAATCTGCCAACCCATATCCACGTTTGTGTAATACCAAACAACACATTGATTGTTTGTATTCATATCGTAGTTGGCAGTGCCTCTTTGTAGTTTTAAACTATTAGGATTAACTATACATTTATTAGTTCCAAATCCCACAGCAGTTACTGAAGCATCCATAATTGTTACTTCATCACCTAAAGCCGGAGCAGCTGGTAGGGTTATTGTTACTTGAGCAGTTGCCGCCTTAATTAAAATAACATCTCCTGAAACGGCTGTATAAGCTGTTACAGTAGCTGAATCAATTTCTTTAACACCTGGTTGCATAATAGGCATATAAGCAGCTGGTGTTGCTCCAACTGAATAGATTAAACCATTAGCACCACTAGGTACATTGACATAAGTCGATCCACTTTGTCCTGTAGTAAAAATTTGTACTGTATAATTAGTAGTTGCTCCTCTAACTGTAGCATCTTCAATAAAAAATACTCTGTTTGCTGTCCCACCACTTGTAGTTGCGGGAATTTCTAAAGCAGAATTTCCACTTAATGTACCAATTAATTTGATGTACATATGTTTTCCATCGGCTGTAGCTGAACCATCAGATAAATCTAATGTAGTTGTACCGGTACTTAATGTAACAGTTGTGTATCCTGAGACTGCTGTCTGTAATACTTTTAAATTAGTGTTTGTAATTGTTCCCCATAAACCGGCTTTCTCACCAGTTGTTACGAGTTCCATTGATATGTCTTTTGAATAAGTTGATGCCATAATATTAATAAGGGTCTATTGGTGTCCAAACCATAGTTGCTCCCGGAATGATTTCATTCCAAGTAATTACTCCTGATTCTTTTGTTGTCAATACTAATGGAACCTTATCAGGGGTTACATTCGCATTTCCGCTAATAGTAACAGTTCCTGATCTAATAATCAACTGATTTCCAAGACCGGAATCTACCACTGCATTACCGGAAACAGTAACAGTTCCAGTACCTAAAACTAATGGATTTTTTCCAATAGTTGTTAAATCTACATTAGCATTACCACTAAGAGTAACGCTTCCCGTTCCAAGAACAAGAGGGTCGGCTCCTGATGTTTGACTAACGGAAGATACTTCTTGACCAACGGGTCCAATCGTTATGACTAGTCTATTCTTTTCTGCTGTAACTGTAACATTACCTTCCGTACCTGAATACGAAAACGGTAATTCTGAAAATGCGCCAAATCCTAATAACATATATAATCCTTAGAAGGAGACAGGGGGTATGTGGTGGTGCCCTGCCTCCATCAAAGAATTATATCATCGTTTAAACCAAGATGGAAGACCTAAATGAGGACGCTTATCGAACATATTATCTTTAGCTCCCGGAGTTTTTTTATTATTATAGTGAAGAAATACTTGAATACATTCTTTCCCTTTGAATTTTTCTCTCCAGTGTTCTAACTCACAGCCAGAATAAACTAGCATATCTCCTGGTTTTAAATCTACTTTTATCCCTTTCGCTTGGCTAGTAGTAGTTATTTTTTTACCATCCGGAATTCCTACATTTTCATTAGGGCTTAAATAGATAGGCCAATCATCCCCACCTAAATTCATCGTAGTGGATATTTCACAACTAAACCTATCTTTGTGTCTTTTAAGTTCATCACCTTTTTTGTAAATTCTTGCATAGGTATAAGCAGGATATAATTTTAATCCTGTCACTTTTTCCATTTCTGGTTGACATTTTAACATTAAAGTTTCCATAGCAATATCTGCGTAATGAGAATAAGTATGTGGAATCTGTTCATCTTGGCCTTCATAATAACCAAGTATAGTTTCAAAAGGAGAAAAATATCTCGATGCTTTACAAGTATCATAGACTTGTTTTTGCATAGAAAAATAATTTGCTACAAAAGCTGCTAGATCTTTTGATATAGCTTGTTTAATAACTGTATACTTTTTTTTCTTAAACATCTTTAGCGTGCTCCTTTAAGACAGCGGATATATTAAAATGAATAAATCTAAATGGAGCTTTGCCATAATCCACAGAAAATTCGTGTTCTAAATATCCCGGAAAAAACATAAGTAATCCAGGTTCTGGTTTAAAATTAATTAATTCAGTTCCAGGCCAAACACCTTTGTGCTCTTTCATATGTAATTTAGTTGCTCGTGCTCCTGTCCGCGGTTCGTGAAAGACAGGGTGTGAAGTTTTCTCACTACCCTTTAAAAAATAAAAACCATTGACGTGAGTATTCCAATGCACGTGCGCTGAATGATTTCCTCCACCTTTCTTAGCAAATTCTTGTACCCACATTTGTTCAAAAAAAGTTGTGTACTTACTCATATCAAATCCTGAGTGATCTAAAAATTCCCAACACTTTTGACCTACATAATTTCTAAAATCCATAAACTTAGTATCACCTAGTAATTGTGTTGAATGCCACGAACGACCAAAATCGCCGTGAGCTTTAAGATGAGCTTTAGCTTCTTTACTTTTTTTAGCTTCTTTAATATATGGATCAGATGCTTTGTTTAAAGATTTAACAAAGTCTGGTTTTATTTCACTCCATATAGGTGTTACAAAATAATTATTTATATACATACTATTTAAATGGATATCCTAAATGCCATACGACAAGTGAATATCTAGTTCCTCTCGTTACTGGTTTAACTCTATGCCATAGGTGTGAAGGAAATACTACGATAGAGCCTTTAGGTAATATTTCAGGTACGCCTCTTATATGTTTACTTTCATCCCTCATATTAGGATCATAATTTCTAAAATCAAATTCTAATTCTCCTCCTGTATATTCTGAACCATCTGTTAGTTGACACGTCATAGATAGTTTTCTAACTTTGCCATTATCGGGATCACCTTTTTTTCTTTGATAAGGTTTATCCCAAGGATCTGTATGCCAATCATAATATTGATTTAATTTATATTTTGTAAACTGACAAGACTCTGATCTATCCCACTGAAAATTCCATCCAGCATTTTTATTAGCCATATGAACATATGGATGTATTTCTTTATAGATCCACGTATCATTTAACCATACCAAATCAGATCTTCTTTTCTTTTGTAAATTTTTTACTTCTTCTTTGTTTAATTTTTTATCACCATAACTACCTGTTCTAGCCATTACTTCTTCTTTAGACAAAGCATATTTAATAACATCATCACAAAACTTAGGAGTCAAAACTCCACTAAAATACCAGAAATGATTAGATAAATTCATAGGATGTAGTTAAAATAAAGTTTAAAGAATCTTTTTGATTGTTAGTGATGTAATACATCTGAGTAGAAGGAAACATAATAAAGGAATTGTTTTTTAATTCTATATCCCAACTTCTTCCTGCTCTTCGATTGTTGTCATAGTGAATTCTAACGCTGCAATCTTTAACATTCACTCCATATAACAAGGTATAGTCGGGAGAATTTTTTAAATCTACAGGATCTATATTAAGTAAAGGAATAGAAATTTCTTTTGGTTTATAAACATTTCCCCACGTTTTTCTATTTACTAATGTAAAACCATATTCCACATTAATATGTTCTCTTAAATAGGTATTAAGTTTATCCCACTCCCTTGAAAAAGGAAATTCTTTATTGTTAATGCGTGATTTTAAAATATCTGATTGAAGTTTGTCTTGGTCTATTTCAAAACCTTTAGGCATATCAATAATGCCATAATGTAAATCTATTTCAGATAATACTTTCTTGTGCATACCACATACCTTTTTAATTTATGCTTTTGTGTCTGTCAAGTCCCAAGATTGGCCTGATTCATTCCAGACGTAGTCCCATCTGTGAGTGCCAGCTGTATTTTGTGATTCTTGTTCTGCAGTTAATGCTGGAGCTGCACCTATAGGTGAGTCCCAACTAGCAGTTGTAGTATTTTTTACCCAAGACGCATAAGGTGATTTAGGCCAAAAAATTTGATTATCTTCATCCCATTCATAACCTATACCTGCGTAGTTTCCTCTTAAAGGAGTTCCACCTTTTGTATGTTGATTACTGGATGTGTTATATGAAGTTTGAATCCACATTAAAGCAGGCCAATTATTATGTCTCTCTAAATATTGTTGTCCTACTGCTTCATCTTCAACGCCATCAGCGTTAAGCATATCTCCGTTACCACAAGTTAATACTGCAATAACTTTTCCATTCATTCCTATTTTTGCAAAGTGTGCCATATGTTTCTCCTTATATATTAATTTTAAAGTTGTGTAAATGCATAAATATTATTGATATTTATATCTTAAAATAACTACTCCTGAGCCACCTGCGCCTCCTGTGCAAGGATTTGCATTTCCTGAACCTCCACCGCCGCCGCCAGTATTAACTGAACCTGCAGTTGCACCCCCTCCAGTACTTGGTGATCCACCTGTTCCACCACCTCCTGCACCGCCGGACCCTTGTTTTGTTGGAGTATCATTTCCTCCACCACCGCCTCCAGCTCTTGCAGTTGGAGTTGCATTAATAGAAGAAGTTGCACCTGCACCTCCGTCCGGTGAAGCTGGACTACCCGTATTTCCTGCGACTGCAGTTGCACCTCCACCACCGGCGCCTGCTCCATTTATAGTATTACCATTTCCTCCAGCACTTCCTTGAGGTGGACTAACGGGAGGTGTATTTCCTGCTCCTCCACAAGTTGGAACTGGTGATGGCGGAGAATTATAAGTTCCTCCTCCTCCAGAACCTCCTGCAACTCCTGGAACAGTAGGGTCAGATGGACCATATCCACCTCTACCACCACCAGCAGAAGTTATGTCACTAAATGTTGAAACATCTCCACTTACGTTAACGGCTCCGCCACCACCTACTGTGATGGGATAACCTTGTACTGAAACTGGTCTTGCATTTCCTGGATTGGCTAATGGACTTCCGGTCCAAGCCGCAGGGTTAGGAACTGATTCTCTATATCCTCCTGCACCTCCTCCACCGCCAGCAGAGTAAGGCATTGGGGCTGCTTGTCCACCACCGCCGCCTCCAGCTATTACTAAATAATCTACTACATTACAACCTGGAACAGGTGATAATCCTGAAACACAAAAAGTTGCAGGGCTATTGAATGTATGCATTTTATAATTACCACAAGTAGTTATACATCCACCTGTTGCTGTAATAAATGAAGCTCCTCTAACATTAGAAGTTGAATCTAAAACGTTAACCCAGCCTTCAACGCCATCTACATATACAAAAGTTACTGATTGTCCTTCTGTAGTTAAAACTGCATTATCATTATTTCCACCAATTTTGTCCGTGCCGTTTGGTGAAACTGTTACAGCATATGTTTGAAAAGTTCCTGCATAGTCTGCAAAAGCTACTGAAGCTCCAGCAGTTCCTGCTGGTAAGTTAACTGTTATAAGTCCACTTGTTGTATTTAAAAAATAACCTATACCATCTGTTGCTGTAAAACCTGAATCTGAATTTGTTTTAACTGTAGTATCCCACGAAATTTCTCCTGTTCCACCAAATCCTGCAGCAGTTCCTAAATTAGAAATTGTTACACCTGAAGGAATTGTGAATGTATCTCCACTATCTCCTAATGTGGTTGTACCACACGCTGTTCTTGGTGTTATTTTATTTACTTTTATTTCACTCATAATTTTTTCCTATTGATATTTATATCTGATCATTACTATACCAGATCCTCCGTTTGTACTATTAGGTGCATTTTCTGTATAAGATGACGGTAAATTACCCCTAGTACCACCACCTCCACCACCGGTGTTATTTAGTCCATTTTTTGCTTGTTGTGCTGGATTAGCGGGTTCATTTCCTCCTGCACCACCTCCACCAACTCCTGGTGCACCTCCACAGGCATCTGCTGATCCACCACCACCTCCAGCAAAATATCTTGTAGGAGTAACTGGACCTGTTTCCCCATAAGTTGGGGCTGTTGGTCCCACAAATGAATTTGATATGTAACTACCTATACCACCAGCTCCACCTGTTGATGGACCGGGAGAAGTTCCTCCTGCATCACCTATTCCACCACCTCCAGCACCTCTTGCTGTTGGGTTTACTGGAGCACCACCATCCCTTCCTTGAATGGGACTTGTTGGAGGTAAATTACCACTTCCTGATGATGTAGGTCCTTCGTGTGATCCTCCACCACCTGATCCACCACAGCCTGCAGAAGTTCCTGTACCACCTAAATTTGAACCTGCTCCAAAACCACCCCCAGTAGATGTTATAGTGTCAAATGTTGAATTTATACCAGATGTACCTGGATTGGGACTAGAAGCTAAACTTGCTCCTGTACCGCCTCCTCCAACTGTTATTGGATAACCTTGTACTGCTGCTGTTAAACCTGTAGGATTAGCAAAAGGAGAAGTTTCTGGGGCTGGAAGAGAATGTTCATTTGACATTCTGAAACCACCTGCTCCACCACCTCCACCTGCTGAATTTCCACCACCTGATCCACCACCAGCTACTACTAAATAATCCATTTTATTTGGATTTCCAGATGGGGTAGGAGCTATATTTGATACTGTAAATGTTCCTGGTGCGGTAAAAATATGAGTTCTGTAATTCCCACACTCAACTGTTGCATTACCACCACAAGCAACTATAAAAGGAGGTGTACCTGCTTCTGTATCTTCTGCGTTTTGTATGTTTATCCAACCTTCTGTGCCATCAACATAAACTAATGTTAATGCTTGTCCATTTACTTCAATATCTATACTAGCATTTACTCCACCAATTTTTTCTGATCCATTAGGAGTAATTGTTAATTTGTTTGTTGCAAAGTTTCTTGTGTAATCTGCAAAAGCAACTATGGCTCCAGCAGAACCTGCTGGAAGATTTGCTGTAGAAGTTCCTCCATCAGTATTTACAAAATAACCTTCACCATTTACTGCACTAAAAGTTCCTGTTTTAGGAGTCGTCACCCAATCAACAGAACCTTCTCTACCAAAACCTGTCTGTGATGCGCCTGATGCTAAAGTAATTGTATCACCAGAGGCACCTAAAGTTATTGTAGTTCCTGATTGACTTATTAAATTTCCACCGTCTGCTGCTTGTAAATTATCTGCACCAGTTCTAACACCATCAGAAGCAGCTCCAACAGTTACTGTCGTACCACATTTATTGATGATGTTTGAATCATCTGAAACTTTATTTATATTATCTACTTTAATTTTACTTGTCATAATTTACCTATTGAAATTTATACCTTATTACTACTATACCTGAACCTCCACCACCACCTAAACCGTTATTAGGACCGTTTCCACCGCCGCCACCACCTGTATTAGCTGTTCCAGCTCCTCCTGGTGCATCGGTAGATGAACCTGCTCCACCACCGCCAGATCCACCAGATCCACCTGCAGTTCCACCGCCGCCTCCGCCACCACCAGAGAAATTAGTAGATGGACTTCCTGATGCGGGAGCAATTTCTGTTGTAGCGCCTGCACCACCAAATCCTCCTGTTCCAGATGAACCACTGTTACCAGTTGCTGTTGCACCACCGCCACCTGCTTGTTGACTTGTGCCAGGTGCTGATGAACCTCCATTACTACCTTGAGGAGGACTTACTGGAGGTGTGTTTCCAGATCCTACAGCTGTACCACTTCCAGGGGGATTTGATCCAGCTCCACCACCACTACCACCATCTTGACCATCGTGACCAGGGTGACCTCCACCACCTCCGCCACCAGCTGATGTAATTGTTGAAAAACTAGAAGTAGACCCACTACCTCCTGATCCTGTTGATGATGTAGTTGGTGCACCACCTCCTACTGTTATTGGAAAATCTGTAGCAGTAACTGTTATTGCACCAGCGCCTTCTAAAGGACTAGCTGTGTATGGTGTAATAGGACTTTTGTCTTCTCTAAATCCACCTGCACCACCACCTGATCCATAAAAATTACCTCTACCACCGCCACCACCACCTGCAACTACCATATATGAAACTTGATTATTTACTGCACTTACAGCTAAAGCAGAAACAGAAAATGTTCCTGGTCCTGTAAAAGTGTGGATTCTACAAGTTGGAGTATTGGTTATCGTACCACCTGTTGCAACCATAAAATCTGAACCACCAGCTGTAAATTCATTTTCGTGCACAGTTTTCCAACCTACTGTCCCATCAACATAAACAAATGTTAAACCCTGACCTTCTGTAGTTATTTTTAAATCTCCATCTGCAGTACCACCATTAAGTTTTTCTCCACTTGCAGGTTGAATTGTAAATGCATTACCATCAAAATTTTTATTATAATCTTGTATTGAAACTATTGCTCCTGCTGAACCAGATGGCATAGTCATCGTTACAGCGCCTGATGCAGTATCAATAAAATAACCTTCTCCATTTACCGCTGTAAAATCTCCTGTTTTAGGAGTTGTTTGCCAATTAACTGTCCCTGTTCTACCAAAACCTGTTTGACTAGCACCACTACCTAAAGCTACTGTATCTCCTGAACCACCTAAAGTTAAGGTAGTTCCGCATTGTGGTTCAACTGTATTTACTTCTATCTTTGACATTAAACTATTACCAACGTTCCTGTTACGGTAATAGTTGCTGGAATAGAAATTGGACCTGCAAGAACACCATTCTCGACAGTTTGCGTTCCATCAATTGTTGCCGCTTGATTATTTATAAATTCATTTGGAGAAGTCTGCCCTCCAATATATTGGATCCCGTTTATTACTGCCGTCATTGTTCCTCCTACGAACTAATTTGACTAATATAAGAAGTCACAATATCACAGCTAGAAGCTGTATTTGATTCTGCCTTCAATACATCGCCTAATTTTAAAACAATCTTCGCTCCACCTTGGATTAATTCGATTGCAGAATTTGGTGGAATTACAACATCTTTTGCAAGATATTTGTTTCCACTATTGACAATGTAAACATCAACTTCAATTGTAGAAGTTAAAATATTACATAATCTAATTCCTATGACCGCATCATAATCCGCTCCAGTTACAAGAGTTACTGCTCCTGTTCCTACTGCTGATTGTAAATTGTTTCTAAAATTTTGTGCCATATTTTTTTCCTTTTTATAACGCCACCGCCATTGCTAATGCAAAGCCTGCGCTTGCTGCTCCCACAGGGTCGCCATTATTATCTAAGTACACTGCCTTACCTGCAGGTAATGTACAAAAAACATCCTTAGTACCAGAACCTAAAGTAATTGGAGAAGTATTGCCATCTGAGTTATCAAGAACTGTTGTTCTTTCTAAAGTAGTTGCTCCTGAAAGAGTTCCTAAACCAACTTCAAATTCGGCTGTTCCTTGATTATGAATAGCGTAATAAGTTGTATTTCCAGTTCCAATACCTGTATTAAAAGTTACAGTTCCTTGCCCAGTAGGAACACCAGCCAAAGTTATGTTACCCGTTCCAGTAGTTGTACTAGTTTCTTTTACTCTATCATTTATAACCAATGCCATTTTTTATCTCCTATAATTACGATTGGATACTTAACAATGCATCTGCACCAGAAGGTGCTCCAGAAGTCGGAGAAGGGAAAGTCACTGTGAACGTTCCATTAGAACAAGATTTTGTTCCACCGAAATCTAGGATAACAACCAATTTATTTGTTGCTGATGAATTGTAAATAGCTCCAAAAGCTGCACTAAAACTTGCTGGTGTAGGGCTTCCCCAAACACTATCAGTAAAGTCAACTGTTGCAAAGTTTGCAACATTTGAAACTGCATTACCAGTTAGTGTATTTCCTTGAGCTGAATACTCTGTCCCTGTCGTTTCACCGGTAGCATCATAAACTGTGCTAGCAGTTGTATAAGGACTAGTAGTATAAAGTGCTAACTTAAATGTATCCGAAGCAAAGTTGTGAGTTGCGCTCAACAATTCTACCGGGAATGCATAAGGTACTACGTTTGCCATATTTTATCTCCTATTTATTTCCATAACTTGATGGTGGTTTTACGTTGAGTTGAGCACGAACTTCACCATCTTGATATTCGTCTCTGCGTCTTTGACCGATTTGCTCGATCGCATACGATTCTAGAGCTTCGTTAAAAGCTTGAGTGTAGTATTGTAACATATCCTGCGGGCCTTTCAAGTACCCATATGCATTTACTAAAGAGGCATATAAAAGTACGTCGGCATATTTATTTGACAAATATGTCCCCGCAGTATCTGTAATAATACTAGTTGGTTCTTTATCATAACAAAGCGTAATTGCATAAGTTTTATCAGGAGTAGGCGCAACCACCCAGTAAGTTTCATCCCAATTTGCATAATATTTAGGAATATCAACAGCTGAAGTTCCTGGTGTAGAATAGTACTCAGCCATAAAAGATGTGTCTCTTTGCTCTAAGAAATATTGATTGCCTGCCGCATCTTCTAATTGAGCATATCTGATTGCTCTCATATCACCTGGAATAGTTACATATCTATTTCCAATGACTAGGTTAGAAGTTGCATAGTAAACATTTTGATCGGTATCGATTGATCTTAAAATTTTATTTTCTGCATTTTGAATGATTCTAGATAAAACAGCATCTGAAAGTACATTACTTCCAACTTCTGTATAGTTTCTAATATCATCTCTTAAATTTGTTAAACTGTATGCCATTAGCCGTTAACCACCTTTAATGTTACTGGACCCGCTGAACAATTAGATCCGCCCCCTGATGCATCTCCATCTGTAGCAGTTGAGGCACTTGTTATATAAAAATAATTTTCGGGAGAAGTTAAAGTTCCAGGAGCTGTAGTTACATTTCCTAGTGAATCTATTTTACCTAAAGCAATTGTAAATCCATTTGCATTATTTAAATCACTTACATTATCAAAAGTTGGAATCGTTGCATACTGTTGAAGATTATTTGCATCTGCTCCACCCGTTCCTGCAGTAGTAACCTCAGGTGGTCCTCTAAATCTTACAATGGAATTTGCTTTTCTTTGATGATCTAATGAATAAACATTTACATAAGTTGTTCCACCATATTTCACGCTTGTAAATGGATTAGCATTTAATAAAATTAAACTTGCTGTTGAAGCTGGTTGTGGTCTTGGATTCCATAAAGCTTGTGGATCCGACCCAGCTGGTTTTGGATCCAACTGTGGTTGCTTAGGTTCATATTCTGAAGTATGAACTAAAGCTCCATTCCATTCTCTTACCATTTCTGTGTAAGGAAATTTTAATCCCGATCTATCAGAAATCGCCCAAGATCTTTTACCTGATGCATATCCGCCCATTATACTCCATCTCCATAAAATGTTTGTGGTGAAATGAAAGTAGATGTACCTTGGTTGTCAGCATCTAATGCTCTAAGTAATTCACTTTCATATCTTCTTTCCAATTCTTGACTCATATCTGGTGAAAATTTTAAACTTAAATAATAAGCTAATCCAGACATCATACAAGGATAAAATCTATTAACAACATCGGAAGTATAGTTATACGCTCCGACATCTTGAATTTTTGCTAAATAGTAAAAACAAAATTGATAATTACTTGGTGTAGTTGCATCCGATACACTGGCACTTGGTGTTGTGTATAAAAAAACACTTGGGTTTAATTTTCTTTCTACATAATATTGTGAAGGAGTTCCCTTCGCTAATTTGTTTGGTGTTTGTGAATAAGCTGATCTATCAATTTTTGTAAGTGCAATATCTTGAGGTGCACCTGTATCTGAATTGTTTCTATAAAAAGCTTCTAAAACTTCACTAATATCATTTGGAAAGTTAACTGAATCAGATGCATAACTATATTCTGCTTGGCCCTCTACTAAAGGAACTTTAGCTAATTTTACTTTCCATAAATGAACGCCTCGGTTACCCCATTCTTGAAACATTATATTTAAAGATCGTCTTGCTGATCTTAACATATAACCAGTTTGAGTTCCCTTTACACCTGTTCTTTCAAATGCTTCTTGGATAACATCATCTATTTGTGGATTGAAATCTGTAGTTTCAGAAGTTGGGGGAATAGTTTGTGCACTATTACCCATTCCAGAAGTACCAACGGCACCTCCATCATAATAAAATAAAAGAGGAGCGCCAACAGTTCTAACTGGAGCAACTACAATTGTAGTCTTAGCTCCGGCTGTTCCTGGAGTTCCTGTTTCTGTAACGCCTGTAGTATATTTTACTCCACCTGTTGTAAAGGTTCCATTAGTAGTAGTTGAAAAAGCTATTAAGTAACCTGTAAGAGTAGAATCAGATTGATCAAAGACATAAGTATTTCCTTCTTGCAAATGCAAGACAGGACTCACCTCGCCATTAATATAAAACTTTGGATTACTGGCGCTAAAGGCATTCGTGCCACTTGCGACAGTGACTGTATAAGTAATAGTCGCCATTGGTTACCCTTATGTATATAATAGTGTTACGCCTGGAGTAGCTGTTAAATCAACATATACTCCTTCTTCAAATAAAATTCCTGAACCAGGTACATATACAGATAAACCATCTACATCAAAATTAAATGTAGCGATTACTGTTCCTCCTGATCCGCCGTTTTTTAAAACCACTGAACTAGTTGAAGCCCCACCTGCTTGAATATAAGTTACTCTAGCTCTTTGTGAAGTAGGTATTACTTGTGCATCAATTGCTGTATGGGCTACCTGTTGGTCACTTGTAAAAGTTCCGCCTGCCATAATTTGTTTCTCCTTTTAATTTAGTGCTCCCGGAGGAGCACTATTAATTAGTTATGTACTACGCCCAAGTACCTTGGATGTTCATCACAGTCCAAGCTGTACCACCAGCATTACCAGAAACAGTTACAAAGTCTCCTACTTTAGAAGTACTTTTTGTATTTGTTAAAGTAATTTGGTTTACGACGCCTTTGTAGATAATGTATTCACCAGCTGCGCCAGTAACTACCATTCCACTACCACCATCAGCAGCAGTATTTACAAATGTAAAAGTAGAACCTTCATTAGCTGCAACTGCAGGTAATGTAAAAGTTACGCCGTCAGTATTACAAGTAAAAGTTTTTCCACTATCACCAATTACTACTGAGTAGCTAGCTGTTTTGTTTTCTAGATTGTATCCAGTTTGTCCGGCTTCGTTAAATTTACCTTGTATAACTGGTCCTCTGAATCGTGTTGTTGCCATTTTATAATCCTCCTAGATTATTTGAATACTGTCTCTAGGTCGTCGACTATACGCGTCAGTATCCTAGTTAATTATTGTATAGTAGTTAGTTTATATAGTAGATTTGAGTAGAGCGCAAGAGGGCTATGAATTTGATATGATTTTGTAGCTTGATTAAGTTGCTACAGAAACTTGAGCGGCAGCGTCTTCTACTTTATTAACCAGATGCTCTTTTTTAGCTTCGGCTAATTTAATATGGCTAATTACTTCTTTGACTTTTCTGTCAATTCTAACCATATTGAGAGTATATTTACCCTCGTTAAGATGCTCCTGCTCCCATTCTAGATCCAGTACTTTCTTCTGTTTGTACAGGTCGTTCAGATGTGATTGCATCACTAACCTCCTCATAGGTTATTCGTTTTATCTTGGGGTCCATCATTTCTCCAAGATATTCCCACTTTACACCTTTTTCTCCTAGTTTGTCAACTATTGAATTTTCAATAGATTCAACATTATCTTCCGCAAAAACTTCAAATTCTGCGTGATATTTATAGGCGTTTATTTTTACTAGGAATTTTTTCATCACATACCTTTATTTTGTAATTGTGGCGGAACAATGTCCCGCCACAAAAATTATTATTTATTACGTTGCGTTTGACCCGAAGGCACCTCTAGGATCAGAGAATCCGAAAACGTATCTCTCTCTAGCTTTGTACCTTACGTTGCCTGTATCGAAGTCACCTTCCATCTTAGTAGTGATAGGTGCTCTTTCGAAATGCTTCATACCATTAGGAACATCTGTTTTAATGAACCATTTTTTCGCTGCTGATAAATAGTGGTTAACGGCATATCCTTGCGGAACCATTCCCATACTTTTTATAGCATTGATGTCATTGTCAGCTGTACCTGTTCTACCTTCAGACTTCATAAGTCTTTCAGCAGTAAATTGAAGCGCAGAAGGAATTATCATTTTAACTCCTTGAGCTGCAATTTTTAGGCCTCTTTCATCAGTGAACGCTGAGATGTTAATTAACGCTTCTTCTAATGAAGTTTCGTTAAGTTCAGCAGGAGTAGTTAGCTCATTTGAAAACGAACCAGCTAAAGTAGGGTGTTCTGTGTCGAACAATGCTTTGCCATCACCACCAGCATAAGCTGCTGTGAATCCGTTATTCAATACTGCTGCGCCTTTGATATTCTTAGTGCTCGCCATAGATCTTGCTAACGCTTTTGTATATCTAGACGCTAGTCTGTCATACAAGTTATCTTCGATAGCTTCTTCTGTGATCGCGAACGCTAGTGCAATCGTTTCATTTGTGTAACGAGCTGTGAAAGTTTCCTGAGCTTGATCAAATGTTATACCTTGACCTTCAGGTTTCACTGAAGCATTCGCAAAACCAGATAACATTACTTCCTCTTCGAAAGCTCTGTCAGATGATTCTGAATCGAATATTTCATTCCACTCATTAGCATATTGTTTGTACTCTAGTCCGAATAGTGCATTCAAACCAGGTTCTAGTTCTTTAACTAGTTGTGCTCTTGATATTGCCATAGTTTATATCCTATCCTTTCCTAGAATTGGTTCGACATAATTGAACCAGGCGCGAATCTAACAATAACGTTTGCGTTCGCTGCTGTTAAATCTTTGTTTTCTGGGTCATTTGCCGATCTTACAACTTGCCACATCATTTGGTTCGCACCAGCTGCTGCAGTTGCTCCAACATCCAACTTGATAGTTGATTGTCCTGAAGTCTGTTTAGCTGTCGTACCACCGTTTTCTGGGTTGTAAGTTAATGAAGGAAGCATCAAAGCTACGCCTAGAGCGGCGTCGGCTTTACATACGTATTCCTGCATTGGGTTGTCATTTACGAATCCTACTCCGTCATCTGAACCAGTATTATAGTCCGTTCCGAAAGTAGTACTCTCCACTATTGTGTTAGCCCACGTTGGTTTGCTTGTAGTGCTGTTTACATAAAAAGCACCATTAAACACGCCAGTAATGGGTTGGATTGTAGCTGCTTGGTTTAACCACCCTGCACCGCCGGTTACACCGTCGGCCATTGTAGTATGAGCTGCATCCTGAAGGTAACCATCATCTCCGCCTGTTCCTTGTTTAGAACAAGGGTCGTTCTGATTAAACCTTTTTGCTGTGCCTGACTTGATTGGATATTCAGACAGTCCTTGAGTTGATGGAGTGTTCCCCAACGTCATAACTGATTGAAACCCAAAGCCAGTGCTGCTTGCATTTGCCATAGTTTATCTCCTTGTGTGACCTGTCCTTGCGGACCTCCAGTCACGGTTAATATAATTCGTTGGTTTAGGAATTACTAAATAATTAGCTTTTCTTTGTACCACCGAAGGTTACACGAGTATCGTTCTCTTTCGAGAATCTCATACTTGGGTGCTGTTCCTTCATAAGATTGGTATCTACTGCTTCTTCTTTTGATTTGTTCTGCTTTTCGTAGTACTCGTCAATTTGAAGCGCAATCTCCTCTGGTATCCTAGCCAGCAATAGGCCACCTACCCCGATAACTCCTGCGTATCTACCTTCGCTCATCGATGGAAAATCTGAGTCTGGATATTCATCAGCTCTCACTAATTCATACCCCTCTCGGATATTTCGAGCAATATTGGACGTGTCTTGATGTCCTAATATTTCTGCTCTTATCCATTGATGTCTAAAGCCTTTTGGCGCAGGCGGTGCATCAAGTGAAGTGGGTGGAGTCCAAACTTTTTTAGATTCCGTTTTAGATCTAGTTTGACTCGCACGTGAAGTTTTTATTTTTTCATTTTCCATATGCCTATACTCCTTCCGTGATATTTAATTGTTTTGCATAATCTTCTAGTGGCACTCCTAATCTTTTAGCAATTGCTACCTGTGATTGAGTGAGTTTCACAGTTTTTCTGCGTCCTGTTGAGCTAGAACGTTTAGCTGAGGCTACATTCTGAGCAGGTTTTGCTCTTTCTGTAGAATTACTTTCTATCTTACCAAATTTATGCGGAAATTCAACCCTTATTCTTTTGTCAACTTCTTCATAATATTCGTTGCTTTGAGGGTCATATCCTTCTTTTTCTACCAAGGTTTTATGAATATCAAAAGCTGTGTAAGTCATAGCCGAATCATTACCAAACCACGAGTTTTTAGCGGCCCAGTCTTCAGCTCTAGGATCAGTCCTAGCTGTAGGAGCCGTTCTTTGTGGTGTAATATTTACGTCTCTTTCACGCTCTTTTGGTTTGTTCTCATTCGCAACTTTAATAGAATTGAGTCTTGCTTCATCCATTGTTAAAGCAGCTAATTGCTTTTGAGCAGCAACTTGTGCTTCAACATCTTGAGATTCAATAGCATTTTTAAGTGCTAATTGAGCTGCAGCCATACTAGTTTTAACTCTATTTTCAAACTCTGAAACATAAGAAGTATCTATTTTAGATAATCTTTTTTCCATTTCAGTATTTTGATTGTGAACATTTTGAGCATATATGACAGCTTCTTCTCTCTGTCTTTCTGCTTCTCTCATTTTACGAGTTAGTTTAGCAATTCTTTTTTGAACTCCTTCACTATATTCTTTTAACTCGTCTTTATCTTCTTTTTTTTCGAGCTTAGTTTCTCTTTCGTTTTCAAAAGTTTTATCTTGAGGGTCTTCAACTTTCTCGATTTCAATCTTCTCTTCCTTAGGTGCTTCAACTTTTTCTGGTTCACCTTTATCATCTAAATTAATTTCAGTTGGCTGTTGATCAGCTTCACCTACATCAATTAGATTATCTACTTTTTCTTCTTCTGGCATAGTTCCTTCCTATGTTTATATGTAATGAAGAACTGATTCGGGATCCTTAATGGTCCCTAACACTTCATCATCGTTTATTATTCGCACTTCTCCACCTTCAATCGGTAAACGCGAACCAGCATATCTGGCGAACATTACCCAATCTCCTACTTTACACCAAGGTTTATTAAATTTATCTTTGTCCTTGTATGCAAGATCTCCCATTTTTAAAACATAACCACAAGTTGTAGCTATTCTTGCTTTATCTAATTGTTCTTGGGAAAATAAAATTCCACCTTTAGTTTTTTCTTTAGGGGTAAATGGTAATAGCAATAATCTATAACCAGATGGTTCTGGTAATTGATCAGCTACATCTTGAATATTGTTTTCGTCGAGTCTTTTAACGTGAGATTCTTCTTCTTTATATTTTTCTGAAAGTGCGTTCCTATGTTTTGGAATTGCCTTTTCCTTTTCCTGTGATGTCGATAACGTTTCCGTCATTTTGCTCCTTATCTTCGTTTAGCAGGTTAGAGATTTCCTGTTTAATTATTTGATAGGCTTGTGCCTGTCCTAGTAAATACTTGTATTTTTCCATATTGTCAACCCCACCTGTCATCATTGCGTCGCCAATCTGTTGAATTGTAGTATCTATTCTCTTTTTTAGTTTATATGTTATTTCTAAATCATCCATTATTTTTTCTTCTTTCCTTTTTTCTTAACTGGCTTACTACCATATTTCTTAGTCCACTTTTTAGCAATAGCAGGTTCATTCTTAAATAAATAACGTCTTTGTTTTTCTGATTTAAATGGCATTAATTAAACTCCTTTAATACTTTTAATTTATCTTCTGCTTCTGCAATCTTATTTATAAGTTTATCTATTTCATCTAAATGCTGAGGATGTTCTCCAATACCCACAGAATTTTCTAAATAAATTTTAAGGGTTGCTTCTGCTGCAGAAATATCAGCTTCGTATTTATCTTCTAATGCTTGTAATAAAGCTTCTTTTAACATTTCCATCTTCTACGTGCCTGACGGATACGAGAATTTGGATCATTACGAGTTTTTGCTGAAGATCTTCTAAGTTGGCCTGCGCTTCTTGCACAGTACGACTTACGTCGATTTGCAGCTTTAGATCCTGATTTTACTTTACCAGTCACGGCTGTTTTTAGTTTTGAACCGGGATTTGCTCTTCTATAGGCAGCGACACCGGCTCGTGTCATACCTGCTCCAGACTTTGTAGGTCTGTAGTTTTTTTTATTTCGAGATATAGCTGCTTCAGCCATTATTTTTTCTTAGCTGTTTTTGCCGCTCGTTTAAATTGTTTTGCTGTTGGAGCACCTTTACTCCCAGGCTTTCTCATTTTTTCTTTACTACCCGCAGCGATACGCTTACGTTTAGCGTGTATATTTGCATATAGACCACGTTTACTCATTGCACTCACATCTCTTTCCAAATAGTTTAGTAACTATTTTTTTCCACCACTTTTTTAACATTATCTTACTTCTTTACCGAATCCTCTTTTAGCGCAGCCTCTAGACTTTACTCTGCCGCCGTGTTTGTAACCTTTGTTTAGTTCGCCAACAACTCTTCTTTTTTCAGCTCTTCTATTAGGGTTCATTTTTTCAGCGTCAATTCTACCGACTTCTTCTAAAAGATTCATTCTTCCTGTGTTAGGCATATTATCCTCTTTTCTTAGCCATCTTTTTAAAAGTTTTGGCTAGGTTATATCTTTTTGATCCTGGAGGGCAAGACTTGCTTCCAAATTTTTTGCCCGTACAAGGTTTATCTTTTCTCATTCCTTTAACCGCTTTTTGAATCCACTTACCATCTTTAGCTTCAACTCTTCCACCACCTCTAAGAGCTACTCCCATTCCTCTGCCACCTTTAACTACACCACCACCTCTATAAATACTTTTTCTTGTAGTCATAGGATTAGCTGATCGTGAATCAAAATATTCTGGCATTATCTATTTATCTTTCCAGATTTTTTAGCTTTAGAACCAAATTTTCCATAAGACTCATCTCTGCTAGCTTTTAACTGTGCAGGAGTTCTTTTCTTTCTGATTCTCATAGCGATAGATTCATCTTTTCTATCTTTGTAACCTTGTTTTTTCTTTTTTGTAGATCCGCCTTTTCCATATGGAAATCTGACATTTGATCTTACTCCGTTTTGTCTCATATTTTTCTCCTAATTAAGTTTATTATAACTTATCTTAATAGACAAGTCTATTTTTTTCCAGCTCCATTCCTGAAGATCTGAGTTCCCTTTATACCAAAAACGCTCGCCACGACAAGGATCCATAAATTTGTAAACCAGGTCGGGAGTGACTGGAAATGCTCGAAAAAAATTTTTATTTTGTCCATCGCGGCCGGATCCTCCGACCATACCCCATATGCGAGCACCAAAATTGGGAGCGTGAGAATCGCTAAAATTACCTCGTCCTTATAATCTGTTTGACGGGCTTCTAAAAGCTTTCCCTGGTAAGCTTCCTCCCCGCGAGCTTGTCGCTCGGCGTGAAGTAGCTGTGCATCAGACATTGCTACTTTTGCTCTCTGCTTATTAGCATAAATTTTGCTACCAGCAGAAACGGCTAATTTAATTGCCGATAACCACATACTAATACCAAGTTGCTTTAACGGGTTTCTTGTCAGCTCTCATAGCTTTTGTGCCTTTGACAGTTACCGTTTGAGATTCTTGGATATTAGGAACTTCTTTTGAGATATTAACGCCACCTGTTAGGTAACCGTCTTTACCAACGCCAATACATTTTTCAGTTTTAACGTCTTTGTTCATAAAAGTTTGTCCTCTTTGCCAATCTTTGCCCATAATTTACTCCTTGTGTTAATTATACCTATTTTTTTTTAAAATTTCTACCGAAATCGTGTCTTTTACTTTGGTCAGCCATTTGCTGTTTCGCAATTGACACTCCTGCACGTAAATGAGCCAATTCTTCGTTTTGTTCAAGCTTATCTTCGTGTTGTTCTTGATTCATCATAGCTTTCATCTTGTCTATGTTGATTTTTTCTTGTCCTTCTTCCTCTTTTCGCTCATTTTCCATTGCTCTTAAATCAACTTCTCTTGATTTGATCTTCAATAATGGATCACCAGCAAATTCACCTGTAATTTGTTCTTCTTCTTTAGCATAATCTTCTTGCATTTCAGCAATTAGTTGCGCTTTTCTAGCTTCAATTTGGTTTGTTATCTGTTGAACTCTTTGTTGTTGCTGTTGCATCTGTGGATTTTGCATCATTCCTTGTGCCATAGCTGGATTCATTCCACCCATCTGTTGCATTTGTTGTTGGATCATTTGTAATTCTTGTAATTCTTCTACAAATTCAATTTGAACTTGTTCTTGAGCCATTAAGCTAATGTGCTCTAAAATATTTTTTTGTATTGCAGCCATAACCATAGGATTATTTTGAACCATATTCAATCTCATAAAGTTTAAGTGAGCATCAATGTGAGCTTTGTGGTCTTGACCTGGAAAAGCTTGGAATGGTTTTTGTGACATTGCCATAATATGCTCTAACGCAGGATCCATTGGTATGGGTTGTGGAGGTGGTGGTAAAATTGCATTTACATTTTTCACCCCCAGCGCATCATACATAGATCTATATGCTTGATATAAATTATGCATCTGAGGATTTGATTGCGCTAGTTGTAATTGACTTTGCGCTAAAGATATTCTCTGCGTTTGAGAGAATATATTAGGATCAGCAACTGGTAGAATATCTATTCTATCATCAAAGTCTTGCATTTTAACTTCTCTACTCGCTCCAGGTACATCGTAAGGATATACTGGTGGTAGATAAGTTTTAAATACTTCTGCTAATAATTTAAATTCTTGTTTAAGACCTACATACAATCTTTTGTGAATAGCGGACATTACTCTTGAACCTCTTTCAAGTAACGCAACTGTAGTACCGACTGCAGCTTGTTGATTCATATCGCCCACTTGCATATCAGCGATGGCCGCGAAACGTTGACTTGCGTCAACAACTATACCCATTAACTGAAGTAAAGTTTGATCAGGTCCTTTGAAAGGTAAAGTCATAAACTGATCTTTAATATTTCCACCAGGTGCATCTACATCTCTAAACTCACCAGGTTGCAATGGCTGTGCATCGTCTCTAACTCTAATACCTCTAGATTTAAATCCAGCTGGTAAGTTCGCTAAAGTTCCTGCGTCTAGTAATTGTCTTAGAGCTGCTGTTGCAGTTCTAGTTAAACCACCAATCATATGAATTAAACCGAAACCATAAAAACCAGTTCCAGGTAAAAATTTAAACTGAACAAAATAATTAATTTTATTTTTTCTTGGATCTTGTTGATTGTAGTTTCTTCTAATAGATAAAACTTTTTGATTTGATTGTGCAATCGTTACAACGTAAGGTAATTTAATTCCTGTAGGTTCTCCATCTTCACCAAGATCTTCATAACCATCTAAATCTAAATTAGTATGTATTTCAAATAAAGTGTATTGATCTTCGTTGCCATCTTTAGAAATTCCTTCAAGACGTAATTTAGTATCTTCTAATTGATTTTCTGTAACAGGAGGCTCACCTAATTCTACATCTCTATAGAATCCACTCACTTGTTGTTTTCTTAATTCGTTTTCTGAAATTTTAATTACTTGTACAATTGCTTCTGCATCTTCTAAAGAGTTTGCAGAGTAAGGTACAATTAAATCATCAGCTGGAACAAATTTTGAAACGGCTCTTCCTAAAAGAGCATCATAATAGACTTTCTTAAAAGTTGAGCCGCTTAGAGGGAGGTAAAATAACATTTGGTCAAATTCTGGTTCATATTCTTTCATCTGATCCATAATTTGCCAGTTCATAAAATCTTTTACACGTTTAGCTTGTTCTTCTTTAGGAACATTGATGTCTCCTAAAATTTGTGTTCTAACGGGACCATCAGCTGGTAATAATTCTTTATAAGCTTGCGCTTGAAATTGTGTAACCGCTTCAGCAAGTACAGGGTGATTCACACCTGATGCACCTCTAAAAGGTTCTGTTCGTCTTTCGTATTTAAATCCTAAAAGTTCTAAACCGTTTCTATAAGTTTCTTCCCAATCACCTCTAGATTCTTTGTATTCTGTATATTGATCAAATAATGTATTTCCCAAAGGTTCTAAAACATTATCTGGCATTGTTTCAGCCAAGTTTGCAAAATGATCTTGTTCAGGATCTATTTCTGTTTCGTTAGGTGCAAAAGAAACTTCTGCGCCACCTTCTTCATCCATTGCAATTTCCACAGGACCTGTAGGAGTATCTACAACTTCTGCTTTTTCAACCGTTTCTACAATCTCTTCTTCTGGAATTGCTTTAGGATCTATATTGGGTAATGATTTGTCTATTTCAGCCATTTTGCTATTCTACCTTCTTTTAAATAATGATTCAACACCTGACTTACTGATATCAGGTATTTCTATTACTGTCAAACTTACATCTCCATCAACAGAACCCCCATCAGCGTTCTTTTTTCTCCCCTTGGGATCAAAATTCATCAGTTCTACTTTTTCTTCTACGTCTTTAAATCCTTTTGGATCATTCTCTTTCATAAATCTTGTAAACTCTTCTGCAATAACAGGATCCGATATATCGATTCCTTTTCCAGCTTTCATCGCCTCTAAAGTCTTAGTTGGTTTAGATAATTTTTTCATTTGAAGCATTTTAGTTAGATCTTGTTGAACAACATCTACAACAGCTCCATAAACTTTCATTTGAGTTCTTTGATCTAAATCATCAAAGAGTTTATTAGCAAAAGCGTCCGGATTATTTTCAACCAATGCTTCCGCTGCCATTTGGGCATCATATTTATAATCACCTGTTGGAAAAATATCATCTACTGCTTCTCTCACTTTTTCGGGATTTTCCCAAATTGGATATTCTGACAATCCTAACTTTTTAGCTTTTTCCAATCCACTTAAATCAGGCGCAAAACCTGTACTTTCAAAATTTTCTTCTGTAATTGCGTCACCAGTTTTATAGGGTCTTGGATTTCGTAAATTAAAATCTTTTATAGCTTGAGCTGTTTCTTCTGCTTCAACAATATTTTGGGGTCTTTTAATTTCATCAGCTGTTGTAATAGAATCATCCCCAAACTTACTTCTAATAGTTCTTAGTGCTGCAGCTAATCCTTTTGGTATACCACCTCTAAACATTCCAACTCTTCCACCTGCTGCGTAACCTCTTTTCATTTTAATCCATTCTTCTAAGCTACCCACACCACCTGTAATTTCTTCATCAAGATCTTTGTAATAGTCATCACCACCCATTCTATATACTTCTTCAGATTCCATTAATTCTTTTGGTGCTCCTGGTCCCATCTCTATATCTGTTGAAATTTCTGCGGCAGCTTTACTTCCTCTATCAGTATCAAAATATACTGCTGTATCTCCTGTACTTAGATTTACTTCTACACTCATATCTGGTTTATCTGGGTGTTTATAAGTTCTAAATCTATCGGCTTCATTAATTACTGTTCCTTCATCCATAACTCTTTTGATAACCGCTTCGTAAAACTCAATTCCTTTTGACATTGTGTTATCTGCGGCTTGTGTAATTCCTTCGCGAACAGCGGAGGGTTTAAACACATTCACAAATTTACTAAGCGCGGGCATTGAAGCCAGACCAATTAATCCTTGTATAAAAGCTCGTCTATTCATCTCTGTTAAATAAGTTGTATATCATCCCTTCTTGGTTTTGATAGTTTTTGTAAGCATCATATCCAGTTAGTCCTAAAGATAATGCAAGTCCGGGTAATCCTAAAAATCTTGAAGCTCCAGCAATCATTCTTGGACTCATTCCCATTCTTAAAATTTTACTGGTTACTCCAGGTCTAGCTGTACCTACATTTTGTAAATTAAAATAATTTCTTAAACCTTCTGCCATTGTTCTTTTCGGTGCGTCTCTAATAACTCCAGCACCTTTTGATAAAGGTTCCATAAAAGTTAATCCTAAAGCCGGACCAAAAGGATCTGTTAAAACTTCAGTCATTGTGTCGCCTTCTTCTAATCTTTTAGCCCCAAACGGTACTTCAAATAAAGTCGTCATTGCTGGTGTACCAAAAGTTGTTAGAACAGGTTTTAAAGCTCCGGTAATTCCTAAAGCAGATCTCGTTCTGCCTCTTCCTAATTCTCTAGCTTTTTTATAAGCTCCAGGAATTTCTTGTGCAGAAAAACCTATAGAAGTTCCGGCAACAGTCTTGACTGGGTTTTCTTTAATCCATTCTGTTAACGTTCCTTGACTTGCTTTGTCATCATTTAATGGATTAACAAATTCTCCTAATTCTTTGTTATAAGTTAAAGCTCCAATTGTTCCTACACCTGCCGCAACTCCTGCTGCAATTTTTCCTGGGGTTCCAAGTTTTGGAAAAAGACTTAAAGCTCTTTGAGCAAAAGTTTTTAATTTAGGATCATTAAGTTTTCCAACATCATTTAAAGTTTGTTCGGGAGCATTATCAAAAGCAAATTCCATTTGTTCCGCACATCCACCTCCAGCTCCTCCCCCTTGTTGCATTCTTTTTCTTCCAAAAATAGAACAGATTGGTCCCCCTTGTTTAGCTCTACTTATTAAATTTTCTTTAATTCCTTTTAAAAATTGTTCAGGAATAATTCCTTTTTCTTGTTTTAGTGCTCCTCTTAAAGAAGAAATTAAATCTGTATCTTGAGTAACAGCTTCTCCCAAACTTTGTAATTTAATTTTACCATCAACTTCGTTAATTCTTACATCCCCTAAATAATTTCCAAATTTTTTATTAAATTTATTTTTAAGATTATTCATCTTAGTTAACCATTTTGCTTTATCTTCCGGATCGGCTTTTTCATAGGCTGCAATATAATTAGTTAAAGGTCTGTCAAAAGTTCTAAATTTAACTTCATTAAATCCTCTTTGAGTAGGAACCACTTTTATATATTCAATTGGATCTGCATAACCCCTATCAATTAAGGATTGAGGAATCTTATGTTCAAAAGTAATATTTTGTGCAATCTTAAATTGTTTTTTAGCCTCAGGCCATAATTTTTGTTGGGCAAATTGTAATGATTTAATTGTTTCTCCAAACATCTTTTTATAAGCGGAATCAACTTTCTTTTGAAGATATTGTAAATGTCTAATAGTATCCATTCTAGGAGCTCTATTGTTTTGAATATCTCTATAAATATCTTTTCCCAGGTCTTGTAAAATTAACCTACTAATGGGTCCGTGGATTTTGTTATTTAAATTAAATTTTTTTAATAAAGGAGTTTGAAGTCTATCTCTTGCTTCATATCTAGTGGGTGCTGCTTTTTGAGCAAATGTTTTTAATTCAGCTAGAATATCATCTCTTACGTCATCGTTAAAATTGTAAATAGCTGCACTAAAAATATTTCTTAAATTTTGTTTAGTAAGTTTCATCTCTTTAGGAGAGCCCAAAACATTTATAGTAAAATCAGCACTAAAACCTTTAGTGGGGTTGTATTTGGTTTTAATACCTTCTATTAATGGATGATCTTTTCCAAACTGTTGTATAAAAGCTTTTCGCATTTTCTCAGGATCATTATAAATAGGTGCATTATCAACTATCCATTTTTCACCTGCAGCCCAAGCTTCTTTAGTAGGCTGTTCTTTTAATAATCTAGAAGTAAGACTTCTTTGTATTCTTATGTCATCAGTTCCCCCACTTTCTACTAACTTATTAAGTTGGTTCTGCGCAATTTTAGTTCTAAACTCTGGATTACCTAATTCTTTTTCTAATAGCTTTAAAACTTTAGGATCGGTTTCTTTTCTAAATTTTTTTAATTGATAATCTATATCTTTATTATCTCTAACTTGATCTACAACTAAAGATTCAATTGTACCGTCGTATTTTTTAAGATGGGGTATTAAAACTTTTCGATAACTTTTAATACTGTCTTTTAACCCTATTCTTTTATTAGGGTTCATTTTTTTTATTTCAGATTCCGTATAGCCGGCATCTAATAATAATTGCATATTTTCTTTAGGATAAGTTTTTTGAATAAAAGCGCTAACGCTTGAAGGCTCAATTGAACCAGGCCATTTAGTAGTTTTTAAATATTCTGCTAATTCAATTGTGGTATCACCACGTTTTAATCTTTTAAGAAGTTCTTTTTCTATTAAAGGATTTTTTCGTAAAAAAATTCTATTTGCACCTTCCGAAGACATTATCCCCTCCTAGTGAAGAGCGAAGCAAGACCTCCGTTAGCGAAGTAAGATAAAGGATCTTTTTGTGTAGTAAGATCTTCAGTTGTGCTCATAAAGTTTTCAGGAACCATTCCCATATCAACACCGTAAGACCCACCACCAAAAGGTATTGCGGATTGTTTTGTTATAAAATTTCTAGCACCTACAGGATCATTAGCAAATTTAGCACCAGGAGCAGTCAAACTTTTTGCAGCATCATAATATTCTTTCATAGCTTCTAGTTCATCATTTGCTCCAAAAAAACCTTTTTTAGCTCCAAACTTTTCAAAATCTTCTTTAGTCATTTCAGCTGCGCCTGCTGGCGTAAAAAAGAAATCACTAATACTTTGCATAATACCTTTTTTAGGTGTTGCGTCTAAAACACTTCCTTGCATTATATTATCAGTGTTAACCATTGGTGGTTCATTATTAACAACTATTCCTTTATTTAAATTATCAAAAAAATCTAAATTATCTTGGTACACACTAGCTGTATCAATCATTGGTACATCATCACCTGTGGGAATATTTACTCGTCTCGGACCAACTGAATTACTAAATCTGTCTATATTATTAAAATATTCGTAAGCTCTTCCCTCAAAAGGATCCTCTAAATTAAAATTTGATTTGTTTACTGTATTTGCAAAGGGATCTGAAAAAGTTTGAGGTGTTTGTTTATTAAAAAAATTTTGTAAAGCTAAACTTTCCATACCTATATTAGAAGGTACCGGAATATTTTTTGATTCAATGTTTCTAGTGTCAACTAACTCTCCATCTACTAATTGTAAGTTATTAAACTCTGACATATCTTTAGGTTTTCTAAATTTTTCTGCAAGACTAGATATTAATCCCATTAATCCAAATTTTGGAAATGCATCTCTAGTTTCACCAAAGTTTTCTTTATCAGAATAATAACCCATACCATCTGGACCTTGTCTAAATTCAAATCCAGGTTTTTTTCCAAACACAGGCATTCCTTTTATACCTCTATAACCAGGTGCACCTCTACTAAATAAATTTCCCAAAAAACTTGGTTGACCATAAGATTTATAACCTGAACCTATGTATTTATTTTTATAACCACCTCCTGGTTGTCTAACTCTTACATATTCTGGTACTGCGTATTTTCTAGTCTTTGGACCTGTCTTTGTTGTTTGACCAATATTTTTTTGACCAGTTAAAATCTCACGCATCTGTTGTTCATTACGGTCTCTATTTTGTCGACTACCACCACCATATGCACCTGGACTTCTATCTCTAGTGTAATCTCCTTGTGAGTCTAAAGACATAATGTCATCTGGACCTGTGTTAGGACCATTCTTCAATGAACCGTGTAAATTCTTTTTAAGTAATAAATTTTTTTCTGCTTTTGTAATATAAGCTAGTTCTGTTTCTGGAGCATCAGGACCTGACTTCCATTTAACAGGAACGTTACTAACTGTTTTTTGTTTTCCTAAATAATTTCTTGCAGGTTTTTTACCACCTTGCATTTCATAACTTATTCTTTTATCAACCGTCATTATACTAATCCTCCATAGCTAAACATCGGTATCTCCGGTGTTGTTAGTTGCATAATCTCATCGACGTAGTTTTCCCAAAACGTCATATCGTATTTTATATCGTTAAATTCTAATTCTTCTTTTATCGCTTGGATAAAAGCATCCGGGTCATTCGCATATCTTTTTCGATTTCCGCTAAAGCCTCCTAAATCTTTTAAAACTTCATAACTTTTTTCTTCACCCAGCATATTATCTAAATCTTCCATTACAGCATAATAAACTTTATCGTTAAGACGCTTCGTCATCGCTCCTCGATCATCCGCGCCCATCGGTCCTTCGATATTGTCATACGTGTCATCACCTTTCCACCATCTTGGTCCTTTATCTAATTTCATTTCGTCAAGTTCGGATAATATTTCTTGTTTTTTAGTTGTGTCTGCTACCATTTCCGCGGCTCGCGCTAAACTGGTCGCGGCTCGTTTGCCTTCTGCAATATTTCCTCCTGAATCTTTTACAATTTTTTTAATCTGTGGATTTTCAAATTGTTCACCTCTCATCTTTCTTATAAATTTTGCATAGTTATCTCTTTGTGACCAGTTTTTAATATTACTAGTATCAAGAGGTTTTTCAGAAGCAATTATGTCATCCATTTTTAGAGGAGACGGAATTGGAGTATACTCGCCGCCTTTACCTCTGTTATATCCATAATATTCTTTAGGAATCATTGAACCGATTCCTTGTCCACCTTTTTCTATTTCTAATAATTCCTCAAAAGTTTCATCACCTCTTAACTTAACACCAAGTTTCTCTTCCATTGCTGGATAGTTAATTTTACCAGGTCTTACAGAAGGTGTGTTTACAATTTCCCCTCTATCTTTTAAAAATCCTTTAAAGATATCAGGAGTTGTTACATTGCTCGGTGCAAATTCTATGAATTCATTTTCAATGATAGCTCTATCGCCAGCATCAATAGTTTTACCGCCAGTTTGTTTGAAATACTCAGACACAATGTCTTGCATCTTTAACTTACCGGCTTGAATGCCAGGTCGCGCCGCTGTTAAAATTCTTAATAAAAGTTTACTCGCCATTAATAATACGTTCTCTCCGTTTGCGGCAATGCTTCATCTTTTAAATCGTCAGGGTGAGTTACAAACCCTCCCTGTCTAAAGCGCATTATCGCTTGTGTTGTACTGTCCACCAAATCATCGTGATCCCCATAAGGAAATGATGCACACTCTTCTATAACCTCTTCTGCGAATTTTTCATCGGGCGCCCAAATGATTCCCGACTCAAAAAGCGGGGAAACGGCGTTTACTCTAGCGTGTTTGTCTTGTCCTTTGCTAGGTGTGTAATTTATAACAGGAATACCAGCTTTTCGCAACTCATAAGTCAAAGGTAATCCAGCAGCTTTAGCTTCTATGATAACTGTCTCAGGATTCCAATATCGGTACTGTCTAAAGGCTTCTTTTCTAAGTTCTGGAAATTCTACTCGTTCTTTAAACGAATCTAACAAGATTAAATTAGCAGGACCATCTTCAGAAGGATAAAAAACTCCCCAAGTCGTGATAGCTGTAAAGTCAGCTGTTTCCTTTTTTAAATAAGCAGTATCGTAAGATTGTATAATGTGTTGAAGCGGCGGAATGTAAGGTTTCTCCCAAGTCTTCCACCATTCTCTCTTAATCAACGATCCTTCTTCCGCTGTTGGGTTTTGCATCCACTGCGCGTTCCACTTTCCGATACTAAGTGAGGCTTTAACTGATTCTAATTCACCAAGCTTCCAATACTCTGGCCAAACAGGTTTTCCCGATGGCATAATCGCTGGAAATTCTATTATTTCCCATTTATCTGATTTTAATTCTTTTTGAGACTTGATTAACATTCCAGTTAGGTCTTTCATATTCCATCTTGTCATTACAACAACGATTGCTCCACCGGGTTGAAGTCTTTGTCGTGGTCCTGATGTATACCATTCATAAGCACGTTCCATTGCAGTCATATTGAGTGCATCTTGCTCTGAGTGAGGATCATCAATAATAAGTAAATCCGCTCCACGGCCCGTTATCGCCGATCCAACACCGGCTGCGTAGTATTCACCGCCCTGGGCTGTCTCCCATTTACCCGCGGCTTGCGAATCTTCTCTTAATCTTGTTTTAAAAATTTGTTGGTACTCCGGGGAGTCAATTAAAGTCTTCGCTTTACGTCCAAAGCGGATCGCGAGTTCAGTTGTGTGGGTCGTTTGGATTATTTTTAAATCTGGCTTACGCCCAACCATCCAAGAGGGTAATAAGAAAGATGCAAACTCAGATTTCGTATGCCTTGGAGGCATATTTATAATTAATCTTTTAACTTCACCTCTTGCAAGCCGATTAAATTTTTCTGCAATTTTTTTGTGATGTTTTCCTTCAATAAATTCTGGCCAAACGTGTTTTACAAAACCTAAAAAGTCATTATGAACTTTATCTTGTTTTGTTTTTTCATCTAGCTTCATTGCTAGCTTTAAAAATTCTTTTTGCGCGTCAGGGGGTAGTTTATCTATAATTTCTCGTTTCATATATTTTTTTGCAGAATTTTTTCAACTCTGTTTTCCTCTCATAATGGTTTTATAGCATATCTGAGTCTAAATCAAAGTCTAAAGGTCAAAACTCTGGGACCCCTTTTAGCCTGGGAGGGTGGGCCCGAAGTTCTCAAGCCAAATGCCCAAAAAAAATGGACCCCTATCTCTAGGGGTCCACGTTACTTGTTTAGAGTTCTGTGATTAGTCGAGTAATGAATAGTAAGCGTCGGTGAAGTTCTTTTGAAACCAAGTCAATCCCTTTTGCATAGTGTCAAAGTCCTCGCTCATTTCTGATCCAATGATTGTATCATAGATAGCTACTGCGAAAGCTGGTAGCTTTGCAGATTGTTGATAGTGTTCATCATTAAACCTATTATGAATGGTCATCTCTTTAGTTGGATTGCTACCAAAGAAACACTTATCAAATGGTTTAGGTATTTTGTATTGTTTGTTGTTGTATGTTATTTCCATAAGTTATCCTTTCTATATATGGGATAATATACTAATCATTATCCTTGTCAAGTGTTTAATGTATAATGATCATCATTAAATTGTTGTTCAGTTATATCCCTTTCTTCGCCAGTACACATATTATAAAAATAGTGGCTTGCTTCATTGTTGTCGCTTTGCCAACTCCAACGATACTGCTTGCGCCAAGCATTATTCTCGGTCAATACTATTGGTTGAGTTATTCTACCAAAATGATTTAAGGCTCGCTCGCCATATTGTTTAAACCAATCATCTTGACATTGCATTGAACACGCGTTCCCTTGCAAATAATAAAATCTACTTCTTCTTCTAGTTTGATTTACTTTGTTTCCTTTTGGTCCTCGTTTCCTATCCTTTGTATCGTAAGTATGACACAAAGGACCTTGACAATATTTCATTATGCAGACCTCACTTTCCACGAGCCAGTTGCACATCTATAATTATGTGCGTCCATATCATAATGAACATAATAAGGTTGCCCTTTCTTATTAGTTCCATATCTGCTTTTTTCGTCGTGCTTTGCTAGTCTAGTTATGTGTCTACCTTTTTCTAACTTTCTGCCATTATGCGTTTTAGCAAAATAAGTTATATAAAATAGTTTGTTAGTGTTCATAAATTATCCTTTCTAATTATGTATGGGATTTTATATTAAATCCCATACATTGTCAATCTTTAATTTACACTTTGTTTTTCTTCATATGCCTTTCTTAAAGCAATCTTTTGCTCTCTTGTCATTGTAGTATTTTTCATACCTTTAATCATACTAGCCAAATTAACTGGGTTGTAGATTGTCAAGCCAGTAGAATTACATCTGACAAGTTCTGCCTCGTCAAGTTCAATGCCAAGTTCTTTCATCAACTCAACACCCTCGCTTAAATATCTATATGCCTTTAAGCCAGTTTTCATAGCTTGTTTTTGTTTTTCAATACTATCAATCCATTTTTGGTGGCAAGTGATTACATTTGCTTTTGCTTGTTTCAACATTTGGAAAACTTGAAACTCTTGTTTATTACAAGCGATAGTTCTTGAACGACAATGTGATGTTCCAATAATATCTAAATAAAATTGACTATCAAACTCTCTTGAAATTCCAACTGAATTATCAT
>WLWF01000158.1_pt1 | contig 62942 bp, 83 predicted proteins | sample 6718331 | NCBI WGS metagenome assembly WLWF01 (sample SAMN12718692, study PRJNA515312) | sponge metagenome | isolation source: marine sponge | host: Mycale hentscheli | place: New Zealand: South Island, Marlborough, Capsize Point | collected 2003-05-01 | reverse complement strand
GCCCTGGTACATCTTTTTGCCCAAATCTACATAGTTAACCGCCTGCTTCTCTAGAACTTCAGCCATCTTATCCAGGCCGTCACGTAGCTCTTCGGCGTAGTCCTCGCCCATGTACTCGGCTACCTTTTCTACGCCATCAGACAGTTGAGAAGCAGATATGCCTGCGTTGACAGCTTGAGCAACAAAACCCGCTTGGTAAGGAGTTAGACCCAAATCCTCGCCTTCTTTAGACCAGAAAGCATCTATAAAAGGACCTTTAGACTGGGTAACAGGCTTGGTCTGTGCCGAGGGTTGGGGAGGCCCTACATTCGGCAATTCTCGTCCGTAACGAAATGTAGGCTGAGGTGCGGGCTGAGACTTAGCGACAGGCTTAGGAGCAGCTTTAGTTTTCTTAGCCGATTGCAATTGATTAACGTAGGCTAGACGTCTGCGTTGAGCAGCCTCGCGTTGTGCAGCCATCGGTGGCATTTTTGTCCTCAGTGTGCCTATCTCCTCAAGAGACATGCCCGGTTTCTTCACAGGAGCAGGCGGCTTCGCTACAGGCTGGGCTGGCCTGTTCATCGGCAGCCTTCGGAAATAGTTGCCGTGAGTGCCTTGGGCTTTTTGAATGGCGTAAGAAGTTTTAAGTAGAGGCTCTACGTTTGCATTGTGAACCATAGGGGGAGCGACACCGGATGCGCCGCCAGTCCCAAACTGACTACCATAACCGCCATAGCCACCCTGACCACCAGCCCCACCACCGAACATAGAGTTCATGGCGTTGTAGCCTTTGTTTGCAAGGTAGCCGCCGCCAGCCAGTGTAGCTCCTCCCGCTAATGTCGCGCGGACAGGCATCTTCTTGGCTACGCTGCTTACTGCGCCCGTGGCGGACTGTAGCGCAGGTTTGCCGTAGTGCCGGGCAGCGCGGTACTTGCTTGCCGCCGAGGTAAACGGCTTTGCCAAGTACCTACCTGTAGCCAGTGCACCCTGACCTAAAGCCTTCCACCAGTTAGCTTCTTTATCGAGACCAAGAGCAGCAAACGCGTTCTTAACAGCTTCTGGGTTACCAAGCTCAGCTGTCTTCATGTATTTGCTCACGCTATCCCAGGCTTCAGAGCCAGTGGCGTGCGCTTTGTCGTCCATCTTGTAAGTCAACGCACTTTCGCCTACAGCAGAACGGGAATCAGTAGAGTTGTCCTGGGCAGCTGACTTCTTCTTCTTTTTACGAGCAAACTCTTCACGCTCTTCGTCGGTAATCTTCTCAAAACTAAAGCCAGGCTTCTTCGACATCTCACGTGCTTTCATCAACATAAAATCCCGGTCCTCTTCGCCCAGCTTAGTAGCGCCGCCCTGGAACTTCTGAAGTGCTTGTTGAATACCGTTGTTATCCGCCAATGAAAAATTAGGAGAGGCACCTTGGGAATATCTGTTAGGCATTGCAGCTCCAATGTTCAAGTGAGGCATGGCTTGATAGCCCGTGTAACTCGGGGCGTAATTGCCAAAGTTAGGAAAACCACCAGGCTTCCCACTAATAGCTGAAGAACCCATGGCTCGTTTTTCGTAATTATCGCTCATCTTGGTCTTTCTCCGTTTTAGTGCCTGCCTCTTTATCCCCGTATGGACAATTCTTACAACCGTTGTGGCAGCAAGACCCTCGTGATAACAGGTACTCTCTACTTAGTGGCTTCATGCCAGTTTGCACTTTATTTATGGTAACAACTAAGGATAACTCACGTACATACAAAAACAGTTAGGTCATTAGTTCTTGGCCATACACATCTCGACCAAAGCCCCAGCCTAAAGGGTTTTCACGCCCATCACCCATTCTTACAAGTCCAAATAGTTTTCCTAGCCAGCTTCCCCACGTAGGGTAATATACGTCTACGAGACGCATCAAAGCTATATCTGTAGTAATACTCAGCATCTCCGCAGGATGATTGACAACGCCAGGTTTGGGAGTTGTTATGATCCTGCTACCAAAGCAATTCACCAGCTTTCTCATTATCTCGCGGTCGTCACACACGACAAAAAACTGAGAATTATCCTGATCTACATGCTTCTGCATCTTCGGAATCAGCAGTGATTGTGCGTCCCAGGCCAATACTTGGTGGTTTGCACCCCTGCTTTGGCGAATATACACGCCTACCGTATGTCTTTCTTGTAACTTAGGCGCAATCGAATTGTAGATGTTCCGCTGAGGTTCCTTGAGCTTAAACGTACGGTGATACAGGTCCCGGAGAGGGGCTACATCCAAGTTCGTACGACCAAGTGAATCAGGATTCAGCAGGTAGACACCATGAGCGCTGATGCACAAATCAGACGACGCGTGATCCGAAAGGTAGACCGGGCTTTTACCCGAACCATCTAAATTCTGCGTGTGCTTCAAAGGATAGTGAGGGTGAATCTCAGCCTTGGCAAAGAAATTAGACTCAGACGTGTAAGTCAGGTCGTAGTTGAAGTCATATAGATCTAGCAGGTGAGCCTCGAAAGATTGCTCACGCTTGCGACCCTGGCACTCACCAAAACCTCCAGTAGATTGAGGCCAGCAAATAACAGGCTGATGCCCGGACTCTTCCGTCGCAGCGAGGGTCTGCAACAAAGGAAGAAGCCGGGCACCAAAGCCACCAACCAACCTAAGAAACAATTTAGGCATCAGTTTTTCCTAAATAGTACTATTTAGGCATTTTTAAGATTCAAATAAGTCGATGTCAGAATCTTAACCTTCTCTGTGCCAGTAAAAGAAGTGTCTGCGGCTACCTTTTCAAGAATCAACTGAGCAGCTACAGCTTTCTTGGTCTTACCACGACCACGGAGCTTCTTGAGGTCAGAACCCTCAATCTTCCCGTCCTTGTCTACGTCCAGCTTGTGCTGGTCACCTTTCAAAGATGCCTGCTTACTAGCCATGGCCTGCTCTACCAACTCTTTAATACTCAGGTCGTTTAGAGACTCTTGACCAGCGCCAAAACCTTGGTAGTTCCCAAGTCCGTACCCGACAGCGCCCGCACCTGCTGCAGGGAGAGCCGTTTTTTTGCCGAAACTCTTAATACTATCAAGCAGCGCCAACAGTTTTGTGTTGACGGTTGCCTGCTTAAGGGCAGACTCTTTATTCAAAGCATTAGCACCCATATTGCCAAGCATACCCCCGCCGACCGTTCCGCCAAGACCACCAAGAGCCATTGCTGGGCCGCCCATGATACCGCCAAGCTGCTTCTCCAGGGTCTCCTTCATCTTCGGGTTGTTCCGCATATTAACTTTAATCGGCGCACGTTTACCAAACTTACGTACAAGCGCTCCTGCACCTCTCCCGCCCGCGCCACCGCCAAGAATGCCTCCGCCTAGAATTAGACCCAGGCGAGCCAAGATTGAACCTACGCCCTCGCCTTCTTCCTCCGCTTGTTTGATTACGTTAGAAGCTAACTTCAAGCGAAGCTCATCAAGAGCAACCTTTTCGTTCTTGGCGTCGCACTTCGAGCAACCCTTTTTGTCGCAGTGACAGTGAGCTGCGACTTTGTAAGCCGTCTTCTTTTTCTTCTTTTTCGGTGCCGGGTGAGAACCACAACTCGCTGCAAGTTTCTCCTTCAACACGGTAAGTAATTGATCTTCCATAATCATGTCATCCTTTAAGTCAGGTTGGTTGTCAGAACCACACTTCCACTTGCGCAAAGACAAAGCTTTACGTGTAGGCTCTCCGTTAGGTTTTTTCATAGGGCCTTTGTTGCCCTTCATCCGGGCACAAAAGCTTTTGCGTCGTTTAGCAGCCTTACCGCCTGGCTTTACTTTACCAGTGACAGGTGCTTTTAGGTCAGATCCAGGGTTCTCTCGCTCGTAAGACTTGCGGCCTTTCTCATTCAGGCCACCCTTTGAGTTCTTACCAGACTTACGCTGCCAAGCAGGAGATTTAGCTTGCTTCTCTTGCTTCTTTTTCTTTTTGCCGCCAATTTTACGGCAGCTGTCATCCGTGTAAGCGCCCTTACCGGGAACAGGCTCATAACCGTCCCAACAGCGACCGGCAGCTAACTTTGCAAGTTCAGAAGTAAGATCCATCTCAGCTCCTTCAGTAATGAATAATTGTTAATTTAATTGGTCAAACCAGTCTACGTCAATTCTTCTTCCGAGCCAGCATATTTGAGATCTCGTTAGAAATGTTATTCTCTGGGCGCTTAGCGTAACCACCGGTTGCCTTGTAACCTAAGTAAGTCGCCAAGGGAATAGCAGCCGTAAGTAAATAAGTAGGTACACCTGTCCAAGATTTGCCCGCAAACTTTAGCTTCTCCAGAGCACTTTTGTTCTTCCAGAGTCCCGATTTTTTTGCGTAGTTAACCAAGGTACGAGAGCCTCGAGCAGAGGCGCCGAACTCTGAGGCTAAGATAGGGGCCTGTCCAAGAGTCCCAAGAGCTGCGTAAGTCTGCGCAGTACCCTCATCCGACGTTAAGGAAGGACCTGCCACACCTACCAGGGGCGCTAGACGGTGAGAAATGATTCCTTCTAAGATTCCCCGGTTTCTACCCCCAAACAAAGACTTCCAATTTTTAGAGGTTGGGTTGGACTTACGGTATTGCTCAGCATGACCTAGTTCATGAGCCAGGATCCCCAACTTATGGTCTTGGTTTCTACCCATTCTCTTAGTAATACTGACAGTACGATCCCAAGGATCGTAATGAGCCGGGGTATAGGTCGCTTTCCTTCCCGTAGATGCAACAGCGGGACGACCGCCTTCCAATTTAATACCTAGTTTATCTGCGGGAATTCCAGAAGCAGCGCCTCGTGCTTTTTCACTTTTAAACCAAGAATTTATCAATGCGTTTTTCTTTCCGCCGTGGAGTTGTGTCGGATAAGGATTACCAGGGTCCATCAGGTAACGTCCTGCATACATCTGACTGCCAAGAAACGGAGTAAGGCCAATAGCGTTTGATAATAGGTCTTTTGATTTGTCTTTTGAAAATTGAGCTAACCTATCAGTTAACCTAGAGGACACTGATTCGTCTTTTGATTCCGCTAACTTAAGCAACGCAATAGCCGCTGCCGTTTTTTTAGCCTTCTCGGGAAGTTTCTTTCCTTTGGAAGAAGAATTCCACTCAGCAACATCAACACCCTCCGCCTCCAGTTTCTTGCGGTTGGCGTTGAAATATTTTCTTTGAGCTTCTGATTTATAGGGCATTATTCGCCTCTTTTTAAATTCTCTACGGGAGAGATGTTATTGCCAGCAAACATAGATGACATAATTGCTTGCGCAGGCATAGGCAAAAAATCGTCAAACTTGTTTAAGTATTCTCGCATATGCGGCAATAACCTGGAAAGATCATTTGTTTGAATAGGTTCCGCTTCTGGAGAACCCAGTCTAAGACGGTAACGCTTGGCAGGGTACACTTCACGACCACGAGTTAAAACCTGTTGCTCCATGCACACAAAAAACAGGCCTTTTCCGGTGTGCAAAGAAACTTTTGTAGCGCACCACTTAGAAGAAATAGACGACGGAGAGTCGAACAAATGCTTGTGCTGCTTACTGTCTGAGTATTCCTCCTCTAAAGAGGACAAGTAAGCATCTGCAGTCACAGCCCAAGAGCACAAGGAAGAGATGATTAACGACTCTTCCTCGCTAAGGCTCTTAGCTAACAAGTCAGAACAGCGTAAGTAAACTTTCTGCAGGTTGTCCCTGGTTACGAACCTCGCGGGTAATCTTGTGTTATCTACCATGAGAACCTCCTTGTTGCACAGGTATCAACTTTAAAACCTATTCTATTCCGGACGCTCTTCCTTTTCGATAGGAAAAATCTTGACGTCTAAATCGGCTGCCTTGTGCAATCCGTCCTGCATTGCGTTGCTAAGGGAACGGCTAGGAGGTTTTGGCAATGCTAATGATTTTACAAACAACAATGCACGCTCTAGCCTTAGGCGATCATCTGTGGAGAGACTAACCAAGCCTTCTTTTGCTAAAGACATAACATCTTCAATGTCTTGCTTAGAAATAAGCTCTCCCGCTGCGTCATAAAGTTTGTCAGAAGATTGAGAAGAAATTAGACGAGAAAACTGCTTTCTAGAAACCTCAAGCATGTGAATTAACAGAGAATCTGTTAGAGAATTTCTAGGCCTAATTAGCTCCGCAGGAACATAACAAGTAATAGGGTAAGTAACATCGTCTTCCCAGCGGATGACCGCAGAGAAATGAACTTCCTTAATGTTCTTTGCCGGGTGAGGACGACTTGTTGCAAGAAGGTGATCCCAAAAAGGAAGTAACCAATCTATACCTGGAGACTTAACGTAATGAGCAATAATTTCCGCAGCCTCTTGCTCGTCGGAAATTGGCTCATCCTCGTCTAAGTGCTCGTCGGGAACAAAATCGTCACCGACGTGCCTTTCAAGCCACTCTAGGAAAACATCAGGACCGCTATCACAGGCTTGATCTACACTAATACCTTCAGTTGAAAGGTACTCTATAAATAGCCGCAACAGCGGTTCAAATATAAAGTCATCAAGCATCAAATCTGTATGCTAGTTGAAGGCTCCATGGAACCAGGCAACGGGGCTTCTGATCCTTCCCCGCCTAGCTGAACTCGAGTAGAGTCTTGCAAAGTGATAACAACGCGCTTATCTATCGCCGTAGCCTGTACCGGAGGATTAGTTGTATGCAAATAGTCCTCAAAGAAACTTAGAAGGGGTTTTGCGGCTTCCAGTTGACTCTGGAACTGGGCAACTTGTTTGGAAGTGAGGTTTGGATTGTTTACTTGCAGCTTTTCGAACTTCGCAGCTAGATAGTGGAAGATCCCGGGGCACGCTTGCGCTGATTCTCCCGGCATCGGGGTCATTTCGGAAATCGACGTCAGAGGTAGGGGGTTTTTTTCGGTACTCATTGTATAGTTCCTCGTTTATTTCTTTTGTGCAGTAAACAGAATCTAAAGTCGCCATGCTCACCTGAACACGGCCGTAAGCAGCTAACTTTAATATTTGGCCTTTTCCTAAGAAAAAAGATTTAGGTAACTCTAGTGGCCCGAACAATTCATCATCAACAAACAATACTCTTGTTTTGCTGCTATTGGTCTCGCCCTGAGCAGCCATTGCTTTGACAAGCTCAGACGAAAGATTGAACGGTATTTTAACCATTAGTCATCTACACCTAAAAACTTTGCAACCTCTGAGCCTAAGTCAGCTTTAGAGATATTCGCAACCTTAGCCAGCTCTGTAAGCTTCTTTGCTGGCGGTTGTAACTCTGAAATCATAGCATATGCCTGAAGACCCGGGGCAGAACCTGGGTAGACTCCCCGGTGCACAACAACACTGTCACCACCTTCACTGCCTAAGGTACGACTCATCTGGGTAAAACCAGCATCGAAGTAATCCATGCTCAGGCGATCAAGTGTAGGAATGTCGCCGACAAATATAACTACGCCTTTCTTACCTTTTCGAATGTCTACCTCGGCTAGAACGCTGTTGGCTAGTTGATCTCGAATAGCCGCGCTAATGTCCGCAGGACTTGAGATAGCTTCAGGAGCCAAAGCCGCAGCGCCCATGACGGTAATCCCGTTATCCAGCAACTGTGCCAGCTCACTGCGATCAAACGTCACAAAAGGACTGTGAACCGCTGCTAACTGATTGAAAATGTGAAATAGTTGGGCAACCGTGGAGTTGATCGTCGTATGAACCGCAGTAAATGACGGCTTATACAACTTACGCACAGCTTGATTGTCTACCAAAACTGCAGGGCTAACTTTAGCGTCTAGGAGCCACTTCAAACTTTGGAGAGCATTTCGGCAAATTTGCTGACCTTCACCTGCCTCCGGCAACGAAGCAATAACACCAACTCGGGGAGGCTTCCCCTTGCTTTCCATATACTTGCGAGCAATCTCGACAAGCTTTGCGGCAGTCCCACTACCAGTACCGCCGCCAAGACCTGCGCAAACGAATACATAATCCATGTCGTTACCCCATGCGCGTTGCATGAGATCCCAGACTTCTTCTTCTCGACCCGCAACAGTATCCGCAGCAAACTGGGCGTCCTTAGCCGCCCCGCCAACGTTGAAGCTATGTTTGTGAACTTCCTCGGGAAGACCAGCAAAGTCGCTTTCAGTAGTGTTTAACACGGCAACCCTACGGTATCCCAAATCATGGAAAGCACAGGCTAAACGCCCGCCACCTTGGCCTGACCCAATAAAAGCAAATTTGAAAGCCACGTCGTAACCGTGCGCATCCTCCACTACAACTTGCTGCTCTGCCTGAGAACTAACATTAGGAGCTAAAGCAGCCGCAACATTCGCAATGTTGACTACACCACTGGGTGGAGCAGAGGTAGGTGGAGGCGCAACCGGCGGAACAGGAGCAGCTACAGGAGGTACAGGCGCTGAGACAGGTAAAGGCGCAGGGCCGGTTTCCTCAGGAACTGGCTCGCCAGCTACTGCTTTTAGAGAATCTTCCATTTGTTCTTCTACGGGTTTATCACTCATTTCTTTTCTTTCTTTAGGAGGTCGGACGGGGAATTGCCGGTCCCCAAATTCACCGGCACGTAAAATGTACTTTTTATCCGTCACGAAAGTTTCTTCTTCTTTTTACGGCCGTATCTATGTGGAGCCTGAGAATTATCTGTTGACTGGTATAAAGCAGCCGGTAATTCATTTTGACGCTTGCGATCTACTTTGTACAGCCTCGAGTTGTTACCGCGACGACGCCCTCGGCTATAGGCAGCCGCCAGCTTCGCTAATCCAGATATGCTAACATCCATGTTATACTCTTCGCTAAAAAGTGTAATTTACGCTTCTCAGTAATTGTGAGCGGTTTTTACAACAATTACCAGTGTATTTTAAACTACTTGACACTAACCAGTCCCCACTCACTTGCCCAAAAAGACTTAAAAGCTTGCATGTGCTGGGACTCTCTTTTCCACATCTTGTCTTGGCAGGAAGCTAATAATTCTTCGCCGCCGGTAATTACTTTTGCCAAAGAACTTAAAATGGAGACTAAAGAAGGCTGCGCTATTTCTTGACTAAACCCGCAGTCTGAGCTTTCACAAGGCACTAGCATGCCCGTGTTCTCGTCGGAAACAAACTCTACAAACGGGCTAACCTTGTAGGCAATTACAGGAGTCCCGCAAGCTAGGCTCCTCTGAGCCACTATACCTAAGTCCGATTTTACATCTGTTAACCAAGTCCAATCGTGACTGTGAAACATCACGGGCTGCTCATAAAAAGATTTTAAATATCGCACCGAAACCCTGTCCGCATCAAATCGCTGAAGGTTTCGTATAAATTTTCGATAGCTTTTAGGCCAGGACTTGTGGAACTCTAACGTAAAGTGAACTTCAGGAAACAAATCTAGAGCTTCTTTTACAGCCTGCAAAACTAAATTGCCGCCTTGGTCTATGGTTTTTGGCAGCATGGGAACGTAGATAGATACTTTGTTTGCATCTATTAAACCTTCCCTGAGAATAGCCTCCCAACCACTATCCCAGAGACACCAGGTAACTACAGGATTAGGTGCGCCCTGTAGGATATCTTCTAGCTGCCGCTTTACACCGCGAGAAGGGCATACCAAGCCTTTAGCATTACAAAAACGTGCAAGAGATTTGAGTGACGTTAAACTCGATGGCGAAGTTAAACTTGACGGAACAAACCAGTGCTTAGCTTTAGGCGCAACTAACATGCACTTTTCGTACAAATTTTCTTCGTAAGAAAACCACACGAAATGGGTACAACCGTGCAAAGACTTGTAAGAGTTCTTTGAGGACGATTTTTGAACGCGTTGATCCCACACGTAATCAACACCATTCTGCCTTTTACCGGTAGAAATAAATCGGACATTCATTGCCATCTCGCGGCCAAGATCAGCCAGCCGGAGAGCCCCGAGAGTAATTTCTCCCCGACTATAGGGAGCGCAGATTCCTAATGTGTACACTTTACGACCTGCGTTTGTGGTTTACGTGATAAAAATAGGGAGACTTAAATCGCTCACCCGGTATGTGAGAGTAATTCATACCTAGTTTCCAGCATACATAGTTAAAGCTTAGCTGGTCTCGACGACTATAACGACGAATTTGGTCCCACCATGCTGCGTTGAAATTGTTGCACAAATCGTTGTTTATACGGGCGCAGCAAGCCGTTTCGACCAATCCGTTAGACGCGGGATAACCCTCTTGCTGGTAAAAAAGCATTTGCCTGCGCATTATATTCGAGTCGTCTTTCTTCCAGCGAAGACACGCTTTTTCTTCTTGGTAAACACATGCCCTATCCGGGTGCTTAAACGTCGCAAGAGAAAAGTTGCCCGCTAGAGCAGGATTAACAAGGTCAGACAAAGGCCTTATTTCTTTAAAGATAAGACTACCGTCCACCCATAAGCTTTTTTCATGGGAATCTAATACTCTGTGCGGAAGGCATTTATGATATCGAGCAGTACGAACAGGACAATCAGTCTTCCAGGCTAAAGGACGTAGCTCCCACTCTATGTTAGATCCTGACTTCTGTACCAGCTTTGGGCCATTAGAAGTTAAACTGTCGGTATACAGCACGTAGCGTATTCCTGGCTCTTCAAGGACGCGGCCATGCAGTAACGTTTCTTGAAAGTTGTCATAACCTCCAACTACGCAGCTGTAGACAATTAACTTCTGCATTACCTTACTTTCTAAACCACTTACCACCCTGCTTTTTGTATTTATCGCCGCGCGTAACCGCGCGATAATGAAACACAAAACTGCTGGGACACACTGCTGCTTTCCACCCTTTCTTAAACCAACGACCCTGCAATTCATCCTCATTTAAGGTCATCAACGGAGTTCTGTTTTTTCGGCCTTTGCTATCTCGATCATTTCTAGGCTTGTAAACTTCTGTGTCGGAATACCTTCCAGACCACCAAGTGCTAACGGCAGCCATTTGAAAAAACCCGTTGATCTTGGAATCAACTACCGTACCTAAGAAATTTTCCAACAAATGTTTTTGTACAGAATCTAAATAAGCTAAGTCGTCGGTAAGCTGGTAGTCAGGGTAATACCGCCACACTTGTTGACTTTCATAAGCAGATATCCCCGCAGCATTAGACACAGGACCGGCTATTTGGTAGCCGTTGTTGAGAGCATGTAGAAGCCCCTGGTACCAACTTGGCGGAAACAAGATGTCGTTATTTCCGCAGATTGCATAATCGCAACCTATAGCTCTCGCTATCTCTAAACCTTTGTTCCAGCTTCTAGTTAAACCGCCCCAAGAATCAAAGCGGTGAATATGACACTCCTGACCTTCAAAACGAGCCAGCTCTTGCAGGTCGGCGGAATAATGAGGGTCCCAGTTTTCAGTCGCGTCATCTACCACAACTGCAACGCCCTCAGCAGTCGTGCTAAAGAAAGTTTTTAAAGCGTTGACTGTGTAAGAGTGAAGCTCATCTTCTTTGTAAGTAGGACATATAAAACATATCTTAGTCATAAAAACCTTCTACATAGGTGGACCGCCCTGCCCCATTAACATAGCACCACCCTGCATCCGTGCATCACGCCTTATATCGTCCATCTTTTCACGCGTAAGTGCGTGCAAAGTAGGATTGAACTGTTTTAGCTTTCTAAGCTCGGAATCTTTCTGACCTTCAGGCAAACCCAATAGCTGCTGCGCAAGTGCCTCTGCGGCAGACTGCAAATCATTAGGCGTAACAGGGACATTCGGGTCCATTGTTTGAATGTATTCAGAAACAGGCGTACCACCTGCTGCCGCCATGTCAGGACCAGAGGGCTGCGGCGCTCCACCGCCTGCGGCCGCGCCCGCCATAGAACCGGCCTGGCCCATCGGCGGACCACCTTGAGGAGGAGGAGCCATCGGATTGACACCTTTTGCAACCTCGGCAGCAAAGCCTGCTTGCTCCATTTCTTCCTGCATACGGGCCTGGGTCTCTTGCTGCTTTTGAGCTTCCTCTGCCAATAGCCTTTGCTCGGTATTCCAGTCGTAACCGATAGCCTTGAGGCCTGTGCGACCAGATACTTGCTGACCCATCATCAACTGAAGAGCAGCCATTTGTTTTTGCATATCGTCTGCAATAGTAACCGGAGTAAGCGAAGTCTCGATCTTTTCCCAGTTCATCAACTCACTAATTGAGTTTACGGTCCACTGAAGAAGTGCATTTGTTTCCTGTACTAAACTTCTCCAAGTACTTTCAAACAGCCTGAGAGCAGTAGGCGCAGCCTGCGTAGAAAGAGTGCCTTTATACAACTCAACAGGAGTTCCTGTTTCATTCAAAAGCGTCTCTAGGCCTTGATCCATCAAATCACGAGGAGCTAGACGATTTGCATCGCCGCCCAGCATGTCGTAGTTAACCGGGAAAGGAAGGATCTGCCAAGAAGCGGGGTCTTTTCTCCGCTTGTTTATCATGCCCTTAACCTGCGATTTGAAATCACCCATGTTGTGAAACATCATAGGATCTTGAGCAGGGAGTCCGCCCGCGCTTCCGCCCCCGCGAGTAGCAGGAGTAATTAAACGGAACGGTACAACATAGTCCAGCGCGATTGCTTCGTTGTATCTCCGCAATACCTGAACGTAGTAGATCTGACGAAAATTAATCAAACTCCTGGGCAGGCCCCATCCTCTATTCTTAACGCCCGCTAGAGTAGGCTCTTTCATATGAAAGATTGCGTCGTCATTAAACCTAAAGAGCTGGTTATTTTTGATTGCCAGAAGAACCTGCTGACTTACTCGCTCTAAGTGATATAAGTTGCCCTGCTTGATCTGACGTTTGTAATCATCTGGAATACGCCAAAGATAAGAAACGTCATCAGTGTAAGGGTCATGCAGAAGCTCTATTTCGTGAGGACTCCACCGTTTTAACTTTAGCTTCTCTTCGTCAGATTCAGGTTTATCTACAATCTCCCAGGGACCGCGCCAACCTGTTTTAGGGCAAGTAGCCTTGAACTCAAAAGAACCGGTCCATTCAAAATTAAACCGAGAAGAATTGTAAACGATATTAAGAGGGTACATGTCGCCCGTTTTAGGGCACAGTAAAAAACGCCGAAAAGGAACAACTACGCTGCCAAACGCGTTGCCGTAGCACATGCGGTCGCGCATCATGTTTTGAAGAAAATCCATCATATGGATCGTCTTGCCTAGGTAAAGCTCCCACTTATCTTTTTCTTCGTCAGAAACTTCACCGTTGATGTCAATGTCGGTAAGGAAGTAAGAAACAATGCGTTCCATAGCCATCCGGTAAGTGCCAAAAACACCCCAGATGTACTCAGACCAATACAATGCGTTCTGCATTGTTTGCGGCATATTTTGAGTTGCAACATCTAAAAACGGGTCAGGGAAAGGTTGATCCCCGCTACCTGTTTTCCAATGAGGAGACGTTGTTAGACTCATTACTTACTCCATTAAGTAAACTTATTCCGGTAACAATACATCTTTGTATTGATCTAACACATTCAAACAGTCGTCTGCGTTAGCTATTGTTTCAAGTTTTTTGCGCATCTCTTCCATTAAGTCCGGATGCTCGCCTATTCCGGCAGGGTTTTCAAAATAAACCCGAAGATCGTGCAAAGCTGCTTTTCGTTGACTGTCAAAGTGAGCGGTCAAAGCATCATAGGCTAGAACATTGAGATCGCAGCACATGTCTTCGTCCATATTACTCATTCGTTTTTTTCTCCACTGCAGAAATAGCATCGTCCATTAAAGAATCTTGCAAGGAGTCTGCTTCTTTTTCTGTAACAGGCTCTTTAGGGGTACTACAATCAGAAGCAGTCTTGCTCTCACTATGACAACCACCACCACAGCAGTGTTTGGGGGTGCTAGAGTCAATGACTCCTCTTTTTTCCATGCTCATAGTAAATCACCTTCCTCTGAATTTTCCTCGTCGTGCTTGAACATCACCACGACGTCCAAAACACCACAGCTAAAATGTATTCCCAAACTAGATGCCACGTAGACCTTATTTTCACGAGGCAACGTTATTCTAATCTTTGTGTCCCCTAAAGTGGGAGGCATAAATTGGATGCCATCCTCGTAGCGGGTGTCATATATCAGCGCCAAACAACTGCCACCGTCGCGTATGTCGTGATACCTAGCCGCCATTGTACCGGCATTAGGCATCTCAAAGTAGACTTCCTTCTTTGGTTTCATAGCCAGCGGGCCAGTAATGAAGGGCATTTCTAAAGTCTCAAAACCAGCAATTAACCGCTCCGTCGCTTTCACCTTCGCTTGCTTCTCTTCAATTTGAGTAGTAGTTGGACCTTCAGGTTCCTCCGCACACTGGACTTCGCTCGGAGGAGAGCCCGGTTCGGGGTCAGGAGTTGTTTGCAAAGCTATCAGGCGATTTATCGTTTCTCGCTGCTGAGCCATGCCTGACATTAGTTGCTGCAACATGTACGAGTCGCTTGGCGCTGAGTCTTGAGGGACTCTCTGTGGCGGTGGTGAGTGAATGGGAACCGGCCGGGCGGGTTTTGGCGGAGGATAATCTCCCCCGTCATAGTAAACCTCAGGGAGATCCCCGAGCCTTTTCAGGTCTTGGAGCTGCCGGTCTTGATCTTTTAGCCTTTCGATTTCTTGGTTTTTCGCCATCTCTTTTTCCTTTTTTTCTGAAATTTTTTCTGCGGCAGAAACATAGGCGTGGAAAGCGCCTTGCTCCGACACACCGGACTCGTTTACTGCTTTATTGAAATCCTCAACATTTTGGCGAAACAACCGAAAGTCTATTATTTTGTTCCCGTCAGAAATGTCCGGGTCTACGATTACTTTAACCGGTTCCGTAGGATCAAACCCTTGCGAACCTCCGCCGATAGATGCCGCAGGTATAGTTACGCCATACCCGCTTATGTTTGGATGGTACGCCGTGGGGTCCGGCGTATGGCGCACTACGCCTCCTGTGGGTTTTTTGTCCACTGCCTACTCCTGATAGCTAAAAAAAAGTTATATTTCTAACGGCTCGTTGTCTATGTCGTCTTCAGGGTCGAACTCGTCATCTCGAGGTCCTTCAGATAAATAGTAGGATTCAACAGAACCCTCTGTTAACTCAGGAGGGCCTAGCCACCCGTCTTCTCTTACCTCTAGGTTTTTTAACTTGACAGTCGGTACTGAGATTACGGGTTCTGCAAATTTAGGTAGTCGATGTGCTTCCGAGTTGGATGTTAAAAGGTACCGGTAACCAAATTCGTCTGGAGACGTGAAAGTTAGCGGTGAACCAAAGAAAACCCAGGCAGCGACTTCTTGCCCATCTAAGGCTGACAAACGACGAAGCATCAGTTCAAAGTCCTGGAACACCCTTACACGAGGAAAGTCCCCTTCCGGCATCTCGCATATGCACCACGCCAAGTCAGACGAAATCTCAGGCATAGCCTCGCCTTGCCGAGGAAGTCTGTCTAAAAGCTCAGGGCATTCGCAGTTCTCAACTGTTTTTTTGTAGTCTAACTGCTCAGAATCAAGAGAACCTTCCGTCGCTCTCAAAGGCCGAGAGCTTTTTAGTTCCTCGGGTAGTGACTGTAGGAGTTTTGCCCACCGTTCTTTGTTGTCTGTTTTCATTGTTCTTTGCCGCTGCAACATAAGTTAAAGCTAAGGTTACCTGACTACGAGACTCGTCGTAATGTACCGGACCAGGGCACACCACTAAACTCTGAGTCCTATCGACCCAAGCCGCTATTTCTTTTTCTAAGCTATCTTTAGTGTTAGCCTTAAACACTTTAACGGATACCAAAGCGGAAGGAACCAAAGACTCCCGTACGCTGTATATCGGGTGTTCCATTACAATTCCCTCATCTTCTTGGCCACCGCTTCTGCGTTTCTTTTTTCGGCTAAAGCTTTATCTGCCAAAGATACAATCGCAGGCTCCGGTTTCATTGTAAACACACTGGGTAATTTTTTTAAACCTTCGGCGGGGTTAAAAGCAACCGTGCGTTTATTAGACATGACACCGAAACTGTATATTGTCACCTTAGGTGATTTTAAACTAATTATGTTTTTCTTGTCCGCAAAAAGAGGGTCGTGAATTACTAACTCCTGTAAACCATACTTAACCATGGTAGATGATTCGGTATCTACCAAAGTAACTTTTAGCAGCTCGTCCTGGAGTAATTCCCACTTCTCAGACTCTACCGCCCACAAAGAATGATTCCAGTGCGGACGACCCCCAAACGTAAATCCTTGAAATATCGGCTTGTCAAAAACGTATTGATGATAAGTAATATTCGTTACCTGCTGAACTGCCGCAAGAACTTCATCCGTAAGACCGCCCCATAAAGCCGCAGGAGCCACGGTGTACCAAACCCACTGAGGGAACAAAGACAAGTTTGTAGCGCTGCTCGGGAACTTTACCTGAGATACATCTACCTTGTAGATGTCGTAAGAACCCGCAGAAAACTCTATAGGTTTTTCAGCCACAACTAACTCCACAAATCAAGGAGTTTGCCTAACGTAAAGGCTAACCGAGCGTCGTTTTCCGCGTTTTTACCTAGAGAAGCCCACTGCTTATCGAAGTTAATTCTTTCCACGGTTTCTTTGCCCACGCAAAGCTTGAACCTTTCAACCGTAAAATTGTTTATCTCTTCTTCTAGATCTAAATAGTGGTTTTTAGCCGAATCACCTGCTACATACTCCCAAGGAAAAACTACTTGCGAGTCTAGACGTGCGCAAGAAAAAGTTACGGTCTTTAAAAAATCCCTAACGCCAAAACCCAAGAAAGCAAAATCGCCTAGTTCGCTCCTGTTTTTTAGAACAAAGTTAGAGAATGCTTGTGGTACGGGAAGCTTATCACTCCCCTTGCGGCTTGCATTTAGATACTGCACTTCCCTTTCAAGAGTAGGCGCAATTACGTGCACATCCTCCAGGTACAAGTTTTTGTTGTATTTGTAACCGACCGCAATAAAGTTTTTTTTCATTTACCTACTCTGTGATAATTTTTTTGTCCTGAAATTGGTCGATGTCTTCTTTAGGTATGTTCTCAAGCTTATCATCACGACCTATAAGAATGTCGTAATGATTTTCATGCTCCAGCAATGTTACAGCACGCAAATGCGTAAACATCCTAAAGTTTTCCCAATCCGGGGTGTTAAGATCTACACTCCTCGAAGCCGTTTCTTGCGGTATCATGCCCACCATACTGCTGCCGACTAATGTGCACCACTTTCTGAGCCTTTTTTGAGCGTCACCGGCTCGCGTAATGTCCGACTGAAACGAATGACCCTCCGTACATTTAGCCAAGTCGGAAACAAGGAGCAGGTCTACCGGCGCAGACAATTTGCTCAAATAGCTTTGCTCAAATAATTTAGCCCAACTGTTATTGCTTCCAGCGCAGTTCTCCCAGGCAGAGCCACCTAACGTAACAAGCTTTGAGTCCTTAACCGGGCTTGGCTTGCTCGAAAAATGCAACATCTGAGCTACGTTGTGCGGTTTGCAATCCTCTTCTTGTGGTATGCCCGGAGAAGTCACGCTTTCAACTATCTTTGACTCCAGCCAACGCAGAGCAGGGGCGTAGCCTACAAAAACCAAGCTCTTCTTCCTGTCCAATTCTGCCCAGCTACAATCAAACGGGAGCCTGATGATTTTTTTGACTCGCTCAGCTTCTGCCGCCTTAAACTCATCGAGCTGAACTCGTTTCTCGTATTCGTTGTGCTCGGAAGATACTTTTTCCGCCCATGTCACACAGCCTGCAATAGTGGGCACTAAAGTTTCTTTTATCATCGCAACCAGGTTGCGCTCATCGAAAGGGTGAGAAGCTTGATTAGCTGCGGACGCAACCAGGATCTCTTTGACAGCACTAAAGTCCGCAGGTTCTAGCCCGCACTCGACTTCTAAACGATAGTCTAGATCATGCATTGCCATAGCGTATAACTGACGAGAAGCTACTAAGCTCCCGACACTTTGCCGTATAGACTGATTCTCTAGTACGATTTTCTGAGCTAGGTCAGCTAACCTATCTGTTGCGTCTACAACATCCTCAGTTTCTTCGTGCTCGCTCATCTTACAATTAAACTCCTATACAACTTGGTTCTGTCTTTACTGTTCTTACACGAAGTAATCGCTAAACCGCCAGCACCTTGTTTTTTTAGCAGCCTAACTTGCTCTTCTTTTTTCATGCGGCCAAAACGTTTAGTTAACTGCCGCGTACCCACAGGGTGAAGTGGGCCTTGCTCTTGCTCTAGATAGCTTGCCATCCTGCGAAGCACTTCAGGCAAGCTGTACTTAGCGTTTGCCCCGCGAGTCTGGTAGAAGTTCTCGACCTTACCTAGCATAGCATTCGCTTCGTTAGACAAAACGTCACGAATACGGCCAGTCTTGTGGTCGTGGTCTACTACAGGAATAAATTCAGTCATCCCAAAAAGTGGGCAGCTAATAGGACAGTGACTATTTCGCCACTCGGGTAGCTCACTTTGCGATACATAATCTTTTCGCTTCATCTAAATATCCTAAATAACTCGTTGACCTCTTTTTCGCCTATGGTCATCCGGAGGTGAAGTAGGGGCGGGGGCTTCGGGTAAAGGAGGTTTTATCTCGTCGGCAACTGGCACGGGAGATGGTACGTCTGACCAGCCATTTTTTAAAACTTCTGTTTTTGTTTCTGGCGGAAATTCTACTACAGTAATTTCTTTAACTGAGTCTAACACAGTTTCTTGTCTATTTAAAACCACCGTTGTAGCTAAAAGGCTACGTAATTTCTCAACTACTAGATGAGAGTCATAAGCGTCACACACAGCCTGGTGAGCTACGTGACCAGCCTTCCGCTGAGAACTAATAGACAGCGATTCTACACACCCTGTCAAATTCCACTTTGGACCCGGACGACAATTTAATATCCTCTCGCAGTAACTTCTTAGCGTATCACTGCGTTTAGGAAAAAGTTTCCAAATATTGCGGTCATACGCGGGATCAGGAGAAGTAAGCATCGCGTATGCTTTGTAGAGCGCGCCGCTATCCCACAAAAGATTATCTCCGATAACAAAAGACTTATTCAAATGTCGGTTAAAAACTCCCCGAAGCATGCGCTCGTCAGCTTTCCTGCCGTTGTGGGCAACGATAAAACCACCATCACCCCATCTTGAAAACATCTTCTCGTAAAAAGCTAAAACTTTAAAAGCTTCTACGCCTTCTGACTTCATGACATCCCAGGTAATTCTCCAGCTGTCACCCATGTGGTACTTGATGTTTTTTAACTTGTGCCGCAACAAGTCCTGATCTACGCCTGGAAAAGATGTCCAATCTAATACAAGGTTAAGTTCGTCAACTACCTTGGAGTCCCTAACCAAGACGTGACCTATCTCCATTACAAAGTCAGTTCTTTCATCGCCACCTGTGTACTCTGTGTCAATGCAAAGGTAGTCCTTGGGAATTTGACCAAATCTATTTTCAATAGCCGGTAGTAGGTCACCTAAAATCACTCTTCTCCCCTTATCCACGACCTACTAGAGAAAGCATAGCTCTTTTGAAATTCCCAATGGCGCCCCGCAACCTGCGCTTCCAGCGAGGGACGCGTACAATAGCTAAAAAATTGGAGCCTGTCTCAGCAAGCTCGTGAACCGTAGCCGCCGGTCCATTTACACCTAGAGTCGCTTCGCGAACTCCGTGAAAATGGATACCGGCGTATACAGTTCCTAAAACAGCCATTAAAGCTGTTTGGGCAAGAGTCTTACACTTAAACCAACCTGCCGCCTCCATGGCTTCCTGCATAGAAGCCTCGGGCGTGTTGACAGAGTTAGCTACAAAAGAACAGAAAGCTGCGCAAGCTTCACCTAGATCGTCCATTGAAATATCATTCTCTTTTAAATGAGCATCCAATTCCGGCCAGGCACCGTCCTCTAAGCGAGCAGCCACAATTTCCATAACACTCTGAAAATTGTGCGCCACATCCCTAGATGGACTGTAAAGTCGAGGATCTCCCTCGCTCATTCGAGCTTGTAACATTTATCTAACTCTCCTTAGCTGTAATCTTCTTCGCAGTTTATACAGCAACTTTTGTAAAGGTTCTGGAAGTAAGCTTGCTTTCCACACGAAACACAATCTTTAACGACGTAAGTTTTTGAGTGACAAGCCATAGGACACCGATCTTTGCCTACGGGGCAATTGTGACACGGCACCTTTAAACTGTAATTAAACGGGCAGCTGTACTTTTCTTCAAGTCGCTCTCGCTTTTTAATCATTTCCCGATTGTAAGTGCTTTGACTAGGAGAAAAGCGAATTTCTTTAAAGTTGGGAGAATCTTGCGACAACTCAGGGTCTAATAAACCAGAAAGGCGAAGAGAGACTAGCTGCTTTGGATCTGTAAATATACAAACCGCCATCCGCCGAGAACGACTACCAGGAGGCCTGGAAAACATAAACCCGTTACCGTAGTCATCTCGCCTAAGCGCTAAAAAGAAAACTTTTTTAGACGACCAAAACTGAGATATCTTACTAGGAACAGGTGAGCCGCCAAGAACTTGAAAAGTTAGCCGGTAGCCTCGCTTTTTGTTATGAGTTTCTGGAACTACGTCAACAACCTCTAGCGGCACCCATTCCTTTTGAAGCTGCACGGACCAGGCATGCACAGGACGACCGGCTTGCAGTCTTGGGATGTTTGCAGACAAACGCCAAAATGAGTTAAAAAGTTGATTAGCCGAGGGCTTAGAGCCTAAATGCTCCATTAAAGACTGAGAAATAACTTGCGTGTTCACACTAGCAGGGAAGAAGCTTGCAGCCTTTGTTACAAAAGAATGAAACACATCCCCAGCCAATAAACGATCACAGTATTCGCCCGACAACTCAGACATCAAGTTGTTTCTTCTCTTCAATATGGAAGATAAACTATACCGGTGATCTAATACCTCCATATCTGCAGGCTGCAGGGAGGTATCAAGATTCATGTTCAAACTCCTGTAAGTCTCCGTAGTCAGGATGGTCACTAAAATGGTCGCCCTTCGTATGCTGCTCTACGGAAGAGTATAGATCGCCGATTACCAGACTTAACTCAGTTAGCAACTTAAGAAACTGCGAACTGTGATGGTCCGACAAGACTTTTTGGAATTTCGATAAGTCGCTGGCTGACAAAAGAGACAAGTCCGTACACGCTTCCAAAGGTTTAGTGCCGTCCACTGAAGCTGTGTAAGTCACGATAGGCATTTGTTGAGGAGGAGAGAACGTACGCAAGCTGCCGTACTCTCGTTTAATACCAAGCACTAACTTGTCAATTTTATTGATTTGCCTGGCGTGTTTGTCAATAAAAACTTGTTCTTGTGGATTACTCACTGTTTGTTTCCTTCTGTTTATAAAATTGTTAACCCGTAACGTTAGGCTATTGCAACAAGACCTGCAAAGGCTCTGTAACCATCTCCTACTGAATAGCACTCCTCGCCAAGCACAAATAGCAATTCTTTAACTATTATGTTGTGAGGTAGCGATGCCAGTGCCTTTGCGCCAAGCTGCAATCCAGTTCCAAAAAGCCAAAGTTCGGACTGATCTCGAGTTCTGTACGCATTGATAGGTATACGTACCTTTTCTCCGCCATCGGTCATAGACCAATCCAACTGGTCCGCCAGAATGCTGCTAGTAACTGTGTAATATTTTTTTCCTGGAGCGTAATCCAGTAGGTAGACTGGCTGTATTTTTTGATCTACATACCGATCTACCGATATAAATTTTGTGTTAAGTAACATTAAACTCGTAAACCTTTAAATCAAAATTGTGGTGGCTAAAATCCTCAGGATTCTCGCCGTGGTAATGCCAAGGAAATACTTCATCAGCTAATTTCTTACCAATACCACGACGACCCTCGCGACCTCCAACATTTAGCTGGACAACACCTTCCTTGTTAGGCGTCGTGCGACAACAGTTGGCATTGCAATGAGCGCCTTTTCGATAGTCATAAATAGACGCATTCTGCTGCCTGCACAACTCTCCAAGTATAGAGTCGCCGCCATTGTGATATATCTCTAAGAAAGGATAATCCCATTTTTTTAAAAACGAATACTGAGCGGTCCACCAAGCCCCTGTTGCAAACTTAAATTTTTGCCTCTTAGAAACCAGGTGGTTACCAAACCACGGCTGCTCCGGTATCCCTTCCCATTGATTGCCCCTAGCCTGCATGTAATGAATAAGACCAACAACTGTATGCCGGTAAGCCAGTTCGTGTACTTCGTCCCACCAGGAGCTTTGTACCTGGTTCAAATGCGTGTCATCGTCTAACCACATTACACAGTCTTCGTCTTTGATCTCAGGAAATTCTTGGAACATGCGTCGCATTAAAGGGTACTTACCCACGTTACCATTAGAAGTTTCTTGGTAAACAAAAACTGGGCAGCGCCCGAAGGTAGCTGCCCAGTCCATAACGTAGTCAAAAGTGGCACTAGACACTTCGTTTAGCCCGATACGAACATCACGAATGTGACTGCTAAAGCTGCTTTGAATACCGTCTAAACATTTTTTAGTTAGCTCAGGGTAATCTCCGTAAGTGACTGTGCACACAGAAAACATGGTTACTCCTTTTCACCTGCTTCAACAGTGTTCGCAATCACTTGCTCTACATGCTCTTGGGCTAAACTCAACTCTTCGTCCATAGCCATAGCCGCAGCTGCCGCTGCCTGGCACTGTTGACGGGCATCCGCAATTCTCTCGATAAACCCATCGTCAGCTTTGTCCGTAGGGATTCTAGAAAATAGTTCGGAAACGGACGGCTGAGCTGCCTCAAAAAAGTTAGAAAGTTTTTGAGCATCTCGATAAGACTTACTTATGAACTGAGCCGCAGTCGTCGGGATTTGAGGAGGTCGTCCTCCGCCGCGAACGTGTTTTGGCTGCACGCCGCTACCTGCAATCTCTCGAGAAAGATCGTTAGCACTCCAGCCGTTCTTCACGGTCTGCTTTATGAGAGCATTTCGCTTCTTGGAGTTACCTACGCGAGCTAGGTGCTTAAAGTGCTCAAACTCAAAGCCGCCGTCTGCCATCAGCTGTTTAATTCGTGTAGTGTCGTAGCGAGCAGCGCCCGACTCTTTGTCATTAATTACAGGACAAAACGCAAGGGCCGTTGTACGCCAGTCGTACAAGCGCTGAGGATTATCAAAACCCCAGAACAAAGCAAGCTTCGTTACCTCGCCGTCAATGTCTGAAATCATATCTCGAGACAAGATCTTGTCTATTTTTATGCCCATGTTGATAAACAAGATACAGCCTGCATTTTTGAATTTCTTAAGGCTTGCAGCACCTTCAACAGCAAGGGCCGCGACATCTGCGTGCATCAACTCTAACAGTTCTTCCTTAGTTTTGTTTTGTAGTTGTTTAGTTAAATTCATCGTGTTATTCCTAAATTATGTTATTTACCAATGTTTGGTGTCCATTCGTGGTAATCTCTTACTCGATCTAAAAAAGCCGAGTAAGGTTGAACGATAAGTCGTTTGTCCTGTTTCCCTCTAAACAAATGACAACTGCCACGCTCGCCAACATAGGTCTCTAAATGACCATTGTGGATAATCAAACCGTCACGAAAACCTTTACGAGGAAACACCATACCCACAGGAACGTCTGCGTCCCGTAAGTGATACTTGTGCAGCAATTCTTCGTAAAAGCTAATAAACGGCAACGACGTAAAAGACTTAAACCAAAGAGGGTGTATTGCTTTTTCGTCTCGGTGAAGAGCAGGCTTTTCAGGAAGAGACGAGGCTCCCAGTAACATGGGAAAATCCTCGAAGTACTCATTAAGCACTTAACGTTTATTTTTAACTTCCGGATAGTACCCTCCACCCGCGTAGACTCCCACTTGCCGCTGCGAGTGTCTACGTCGTCATAATGACGAATGTCCGGTACAAAGTTATTTAACGGAGAAAGCGGGTTTTCAGACATTGAACTACCTCATCTTACTTTTCTCTTCGTCAAGCATCTCGCCGTAGTCTTCACCTAAAGACATCGCACGACGCCGCCTAATACCAAGACCTTTGCGAAGTAAGTTCATGACCTCTTCGTTTTCGTGAATCATCTGACCTACTTCTTGCCAAGGCAACCAGTCGTCTTTACCCATGCCAAGCATCGGTACGTTAGCCATAGCGCCCACATCTGCCGACGGCGACTTAGTATTCAACTTCCAGCCAAGTGCCTTAAGCATAGACTTTTCTGGACCTTTGAGCTTGGTATCTACCTGGTGCAACAGGTCTACCGTACTCCAGTTCCAATCCCAGGTATGGTAGCTCTCAAGCTCTTGAGTTTCCTCGTTAAGCTCCGACCACCATAAAAACCTACTCCTAATGCTTCTATGAGTAGGAGCCAAAGAATTTTTCGCACAGCTAATACGAATACCTATACCCTCAAATTGAGAATTAGATATCTTCCTGGACCAGACAGAAGTGCGTAGCTCTATGGTCTCCAAAAAGCTAATCAGGTCGCCACCAGGAGTATACTCGCGAGTATTGCCCATGTCGTCCTGCTTTTCCTTAAGGTGATTTACAAGAATCACGGAGAAAGGAAAATAGTCGATGTTCTTTTTCCAGTTAGTCAAGAACTTGCCGTTAAAGTTAGCTTCCGTGGCGTAGCCCAGGTCGGCATGCCCCGCTTTTCTAACCTTCTCTTGTTCGCGAACAGAAGTGGCAGCCTTCACGCTGTCTAAGCCTATGCAAACAGGAAATACTCGACCAGGACCGGGGTCAGAAGCAGTACCCTCCATCATCCTTTTAAATTCATCTACATACCACTGCATACGACTCTGCCAGTCTTCTAGCGACTCGCATCGGTTGTAAAGCATTGCATTGCCGTCGCTTCCAGACCGCATTACGTTGCGAGCAAGCTCGGGGTTGTATTTGCTTTCGGTGTCAAGAAGTATGGACCTTCCGCCAAACTCATAAAACCAACGAAAAACCTCATATGCAAGAGTAGACTTACAGCTACCCCATTTACCTGCTATCTGAATTAAGCTGGACAAAGGCCATACGTCGTTACCTAGGCAATACTCCAAAGACAGCGCGGGCATGGGAATGCCTACAACTATCTGACTCATTTCTTTGCTACTTGCAAAAACAGACTGGGAGTTGAAACGAGAGCGTGCAGCTTGCTGCATGCCCTTCATCATCTCGCCTAAAGTGTCGTTGCGGTTAGCTGCGTTAAACTTTTGCTTAAGCTCCTCCCGCTTCTTCTTGCTTTTAGCTTTAATTTTTTCACCGAAAGAAAAACTCTCAGGAGATTCTTGAGAAGGCGTGCTAGGTTCCTCTACCACCACCTCATCAGATAATTCGATTGACTCTAAATCATCTAACGCACTATCTACTGACAAATCTTTCTTGGTTGTCCTTTTCTTAGCCATAAAATATATCCTTACTGTATTAGAAATAAGTAGTGTTAGATAAGACGGAGTAGCGCCACGAAGGACTACACTAAAAGGGTGTAGGTAGTCACTTATACGTGGCGCACAACTCCGAAAAACTACTTGCGACGACTCAGCTTACGACGAGGACTGGTTCGACCTGTGCTGGAAGCTTGCTCCTGAGCAGCGGCCGCTTCAGGAACTTCTTCTACAAAAGCGTCGCCTTCAGGATCAAAGTCCTCAGACGTGCTAAAGTCTTCTTCGTCAAATGAAGAAGCTATGTCGTCAAACTCGTCGTCTTCATTCGCGGACAACTCAGCTTCGATTTCACCTCCCGAAAACACAGTGCCCTCGGGAGTTTCGTCAAAAGGGATATCGTCATCCAGTGCGACCTCCGATGCGTCTGTATCCTGTGCTACAACCTCACTTGAGGTGTCTACACTAGGAAACGCATCAAAGGAGTCACTTACCGCAGGTGCAGGTGCAGCAGGAGCCTGCGGTGGAGCAGCGGGAGCCTGCGGCGGTGTCGCAGGCACAGAAGCTGACGTGCTGTTATTAACAACGCGTCGCACACCCTCAAAGTTAAAGTACTCTGGATGACTCATCCAGCCAAACTTAAGCATCTCTGGAACGTCTGCAAACGCCTCTGCAACCAAAGTTGCCTCCTGCTCGACGGATACTTCGTTGAGCAAGTAAGCGTCGTCATCGTCGCCTTCCTGGTGCCAACCGAAAAGACTACGCTCACGGATCTTATCTGCATCCATCTCTTCCATAGAGCCAGCGTACTTCTCGCCGCTTGACGCCTGGTAAGACGAGGCTACTTTAACTTCGTAACCTGTGATCTTCTTAGGATCAGGAATTACGCCATCCCACGTTGAGTGGGCGTTGTTCTCTGGCTGCCATACCTTTGGATTGAAAACAGTAAAAATCAAACCACCCTTAATACTGCCATCCGCCTGCGGCACACCACAAGGGTCACCGTAAACGTAGGGAGCGGCAGGGTTGTCAGCTGCTAGACCGTCAAACCCTTCTTTCATGGTCTTACACAAGCGAAGAATTTTTCCGCCAGTGTCGCCTGACAGCCAAATCACCTGCAGCTTGTCATCCGCACCAAGACCGTAAGGAATCCCGTTACGGTCAATGCGCTTTTCTTCGCCGTCTTTGGTCTTGTAAACAAGCTCGGAAGTATTCATGTCGTTACCTAGCTCGTAGATGTGGCCTACGACATAATACTTGTTCTTCATGACGCTAATCGCAGCCTGCTGGCCATTGATTAAACGATTCCATTTAGGATTCCAAGCGCCGCCATTAGCAAACTCACCTGCGTCAAACGCGTTACGGCAAGCGTCGAAGAACGAAGGGTAAGGAAGATCCCAGAAAGGAACTCCTTCCTTCTTTACAGCGTAGGTGTCTTTACGCCACTTCAAACTGCGAGTCGATGGAGTTTGCCTATGAATAATAAAAGACGCTTGCTTTGACTTGCAATTAGGAATGTGATCTTTCGTAATACCAATCCAGTCTGCAGTCGCACAAGGACCATACATCTGCATGCCGCCCAATGCTCCCTGCTCCGGGCCAATACGACCCCGCAGCAACTCATTCGGGTTTTCCTCGTTAAGAGAATTCCAGATGCGGATAACTGACTTTCCGCCTTTCCAGCAACGACCCACACGTTCTAACCTAACATTCGTTAGATTGGGGTTAAGAGAGTGGTCGTAAGTTGGACCAGAAGTGCCCAGCTCTTGATCTTCGTTCATAACACGCGCTGCAGAAACAGAAGTGGAGCGCGCTTTAATGTTGTTAAACTTTTTAGTCATCTTTTTTCCTAGTATTTGAATAGTTTTAAAATAGTTTCTCTGGTCAAAAACCAAACTTATACAAAGCCATTACTAACTCGTCAGTAATCTTGCTTTCGTCTTTTAGTTTGCCGTCTTCTTGCTCTACATTTATTTGCTGCCAATTTTGACAGCTGGTAGTTTTACTAACTAAGTAGTCGTAAAGATCTGCAACTCTAGTTTGAAAAGCGAGGTCGGCCTCGTACTTGTCTTTGACGGCATCAGTGTAACACCGTTGTTCTTTTTTGGCTACCAAGTCAGCAGCCTTTTCCGGAGAAATTTGCAGGTGGAACACGGTGTCGGGTACCGGCTGTTCAAAAACGCCGTAATCTACGTTGTTAATCCATTCTGCAAATTTTTGTTCCACAGGAAGGAAAGCCTTCTGCGGGAATTTTTGCGCGAGACTGTAAGCCATATTACTAGGGCACCACCGGTCACACAAAACAATGTCGCAATCTTCGATTGCTGCTAGCAACTCTTTTCGTTTTTCAAACCTGTCCACTGCAAAAAGAGTGCTTGCAATTTCAATAGGCAAATCGCCATAGATGTTGTTTAAATATTTCCCTACTAACTTGCCGTAAACAGTGTTGTTATAAGAAGGGAAAGAAAAATGTTTTACCTCATAACCTGCCTCATCTAGTTTCTCTCTTAAAAGTTTAGTTTGGGTTCCTTTTCCTGAGCCATCAATACCTTCGACCGCTACAAACATATTACATTGCTATCCTTTAGTGTAGTTTATAGACATGCCTTCCTCGGAAAACACACCCGTGGGTAAATTTAGTTTTAATGCTTCTTCCTCTGTTAGGTGTTCTCCCCAGTGACTCATAACGTCAGCTTCGACGCCTAGATACTGAGGATCTTTAGACAGAGCACTACCGTCTAAATCCGTTGCAAATATAGGTACGCACTCCCGCATAGCGTAAGGCAGTAGCTCCTCCGCTACGAATTTAACATTCTCATACGGAACCTCTAGAACAATTGCGTCATGAATTTGCAACACAAATCTAAACAAATCCGGACTGTAATCTTTCCGAAGCTCATATAAGTAAGCCATTGCGCGACTAACCACACTTGCAATCATCGACTGGATTGGAAAATTCATCGCCTGCCTACCAAACTCGGCGGCCAGTCCTTTATCTTCCGCACCTACCACAGGAAACCGCCTATACCTTCCGAAACTGTTTACAAGCCACCCTTCGTGATTAGAAGGAGGGCCAGAAGAATACTCATCTTTGGGTTGACGAGTAGCCCTTGCCTGGCACTCTGCAAAGAACGGCTTTAAGCCAGGGTACATATAAAATATCGTATCAATGATAGCCTGAGCCTCATCTTTCGAGATATCAATACCCTGCTCTTTTGCCGCAACAGAAATCGCCTTCGCACCGCGACCGTAAGCAATCCCGAAAATTACGCTTTTAGCTACAATTCTCAGGTGCAACTTACCGATGTCTTCCATACCACTCTTAGTTGGAGGGCAGTCTAAGCCAAAAGAAAGTTTAGCTACGTTACTGTGGATGTCGTAAAAATCAGCGTGGGATTCACCAAGCTGATTTCTTTTTGCGTGCTCAATCATACGAGAATCGCCCGACATGATGGCCATACCAAACAACTCAGCACCAATGTAATCTGCCTCAAGCAAAACTTTGCCCGGAGATGCTTGAAATATACTTCGAAGTTTATAGCGATAATGCTCTTTTCCTAGCAAACGCTTGTAGTCACCGTCCCTGCTTTTACTGATGTTTTGCAAGTTAGGTCTTGCAGAAGCCCATCTACCTGTTTCTTTGGTTTGATAGATGTGAGTTCTAACCTTACCGTCGTCGCAAAGGTGACCCGCTAGACCTTCGTTGTATATGGGTTTACCGTCAGAAAGAACGAAAGAGCCTTCCTCATCTGTTACCGGCGGCCTCAATACTGTTTTCAACACCTGGTCAAGAAAACGGTGATCGCGAATCATGTTTACGAAATCAGACGCAAACCCTAGCTTGCTAGGTTGCCCGTTATCGTCCAGGATAGGCGTGTCAGCATAAATCTGCGCGAGGATAGAAAGAGCCTGCTTGCCCGTGCTCGGGTTATGCTCTGACTCTTTTCCCTGTGCCCGGATCTCCTGCCAAGGCTTGGGAGGGGTAGAGGTGTCAAACAAAGGTTTTAAATTCAAACGCAAGGCGTTCTCGGGACTTTGCCGACAAGGTTTGCCGTCTTCAGTTTTCTTCCCGTTCAAACTTACGCCAAACAAAAATTCTTTTACATGAATTAAAGACCTGAAATTAAAGTCAGGCCAGTTAATCAGCTCCCTGAATTTCAATTCCTTCTCTTCTTTAACTCCCATAAAGGCACGAGTTAAATGCCCAACTCGCTCCATGTCCACAGAAATGCCTGTCTGGTGTATCTCTAAAACAGACGGCGCTGCTACCTGAGACTCCCAAAAAGCTTCGCGACAATTATTGCCTTCGTAATCCTTGTCTAAGAGAGGGTCGAAAGTAAAGAAAAGTCTTAAAGTAACGTCCGCGTCATAGTTTCCGTAAGGTATTAGTATGTCGTCCGGAACCATGCCGTAACCGCCTAAAGACTTAGACGAAAGTCCATGCTCTGCGCAGTACTCTGCTTTCCAAACTTGAAGATCGGCGTCATACCTAGAACAAGTCGTGTGACGAATAGCCAAAGACTCTAGCTTGTAGTCTGCAGTTTCTTCTATTGCATGACACATCAAACCAGTGTCTGCCCCTCCCTCGTACTTTGTGCGATACCAAGCAGGAACAAGCGATCCAGGTTTGAAACCTTTCTTAATGTAAAAAGCATTACGCTTATCTAAAAGGTCGTCCGTAACTTCGTAGTCATATAAAGGGGCACTAAACTCAGGGCGAAGGTCTAATCCGTAATGAACTAACCACTCAAGGTCCGCGTTAAAGAAATGACCTACAACTCGCTTTTTCCTGTAATCACCGATGCCCTTAATAAACTCGCTTAGAATTTCAATCGCAGCGCCTACGTTTTTCCCCTGATGAGACCAAAACACGACTTCGCCGCCAGGAGAAGTCAAATGTATTGTGGCTGCTTTCTTGGGCAACCAAGAGATCTGAATTGTACGCAAATAGCTACCCTCGTTAATCGGGTGCTCTCCGTGCCATTCCGCATCTACCGCTAAAACATTTGATTTTCTAAACTCAGGGTCGTTTTCAATCTCATCACAAAGCGAATACAAATCATTCACGTTGTTGACTATGCGATGGTCTAAGTCATCTTCTTCCCCTGAAGGATCGAAGCCCCGCAATAGCTGCACAAAACGACTTACGCTTGTCTCCAACTGCCGTTGACTCGCGGGATCTCGGATAACATTAGACGGATGCATTACTGTCATCACTTTTGAAGTGTGAGTACGCTCGCCTTCCGGATCTTTTAAATCAAAAGACGTCGAGAACGAGTAGTCCTCTACACGACCTTCCATGTAAGAAACACTGTACTTAGTCCCTAGAAGGGCTTTACTAGCATCTGTGCCTAAACAAAGAATAAACTTCGGACGAACAATTCGAAGCTCCTGCGCCAACAAAGGTAGGCAGTCTTTAAGCCACGCACTTCGTATTCGCTTAGACCCGTCTGGCGGAATAAACTTCAACAAATTTGTGACATACCAACTACCATAATCTTTTACCTTTAGCTTGTTAAATATCTCGCTAAGAACTACACCAGCAGAGCCTCGTAAAGTTTTACCCGTGCTTTGCGTGTGGTAGGTCGGCATTTTTGTTATTACCATCACGTCAGCCGGAGCAGGGCCAAATTCCTCAGGCGGATTGCTCCAAATGTGACCCGGGTAAAACTGAGCCATGCTTTTTCTATGCGGCCCAACAGAAACCTGACAGGAAAAATCGGGATACCACAAAGGCTGAGAAACAATACCCTCAATCACTTCATTCGACTCAAAAGTAACAACGGTTTTTCCGTTAACTTTCGAAGTGGTGCACCCCGCACCTAAGTTTTTAGCCAGCTCCATAAAACAACCCTGCACAGGAAATAAGGGCATGCCTGGAGCATCTAAAGGAAAAACATTTCCGCGTGTTGAAGCTTCTTTGAGTTTCTTTTCGTACTTTACACGGTATCTCGCAAGCTGCGAGTTACTCTTTACTTTGCTAGTGTTTAAGTCTTTAGGACTTATACCAACGTCTAGCTGCCGTCTCAATCTTGCCATGTTTAAATCCCACTATTTACCACCTCGACCAAGAGACTGAACATCCTTGCTCCTTCGCTTGCCCAGAAATGTAGTTTCTTAAAGTTTGACGATCTAAGGAGCCAGGGTCTACACCTTCGGGCAACTTAACCGCACAAAAACCATGTTTGACTTTGCCTTGCATTGAAGACACAAATTTTCGATGTTTCTCTTTTTCAAGTTCTTCAGGGTCTAAGCACAAAACGGCAGATCCCCTACTAAAACCCGATAAAATCATTTTTCTCTGCGCTAGAGAAATGTTAGCGCCAAGAACCGCCATACCCATAGGACCCAAAGACCAAACGTCTGTCACGCCCTCCATAAAAACACCTGTCTTGTACTTACTAGCATTCCCGTAGTTGTAAAGCAACTGAGACACCGGGGTCCCCGGACAAGTGTAGTACTTGACAGTAGATCCAGGAGATTTCCAGTCTTGCTCGCCAACGTACCTTGCCTGATAACCTCGCAACTTCCTGTCCTTGTAGATAGGAATAATAATGCGTTTATGGCAAAGACGGCGGTCACTTTTTTCGCAGTAGTGAACGTTGTAAAAACGACCTAGCTGCGTGGTATTGTAACCTCGAGACGCCAAGTAAGAGTTTGCAGGGTGAGTGGCTGAAAGTTTATCCAGCCGTATAACTTGGCCAGGCATTGTGGTAACAAAGTCTGACGGTTGTTCTTGTCGTTTTCCAGGTTTTAAAACAGGGTTGTAAGGCAAATAGCCTGTGACCATATCAAGAAGCTTTTCTCGGTTTGTCCACTCTTTTAGACAGTTATCATCGTTGTAACACTTTGCTAAGTGTATCTGAGGTTTACCAAAATCGTCTGGCGTACCAAACAAATGACTTATGTGTAAACGATAACGAGTGTCGCTACAAAATGGACAACTTACCGCGTAGTTTTCTCCCCACTGAGAAACTTCTTGACGGTGAGTTCTGCTTTCTAAATTGTAAGTCGTGTGACTTAATTGACTTTGACCTTGTTTAGTAACTCTGACTTTGCCGAACATCTGTACAAGCGTAAGGTACAGTTGTTTATTCAAAGCCCGAGTCGCTGTCGCCTCCTGGTGCTGCGTAATCTTCATATCCATGCATATCACTTTCTAAATCGGGGTTATGTAGGTCAGCCGCAGGAGGTAAGCCCACAGTAGTGGCTATTTCCTCGTCCACAATAACTTGCCGGTTAGGGTCGATGTAAAGGTCGTCACGACTAAATACGTAATTAAACTCACCATCTACTTCGATCACTTTAGGCGGATTTTTCGGGGACCTACGATGTTTCGTACAAGCAAACTTGCCTTGACTTCGCTCATTTAAATTTCCAACTACAAAAGCAAAGTCTAAGTTTTCCGCAAAAGACTTAGACTCCGCCGCGTCGGTGTGATGTAACTGAGCGCCAATTTTCAGGGCAGCGTTTGCATTACCGGACAACTGATGCACTAGCCAAACAGGACAGCTAAACAAAGAAGAAAGTTCTTTGCCCTGCAAACCTGCTGCTGTAATTTTATGCCGAAGTTGATTGACGTCTGCGTTCTGCTCCGCCATCTGCTTTCGAACCATTGCACCTACATAGTCAATTACAATGCTAGAAATATAGTACTCCACTTGAGGGTTTCCTCGCTGACGAACATTTATTTCTGCCTGTATTCGACGACGAATCTCGTCCATTCCTCCACCACCGGCTCTCGGGAAGTTTACATCGTTCCCTGTGAAGTCCAGAATGTAAGTATGCTCGTTAAGAAGGGGCACTACTTCACTTACTCTTTGAGATTCTGGCTTAAACATGCCGTCAGAAATGTGCTGCTTAAACTTTTTGCGCTCATAGTCCAGAGGATTAGAGGCGTCTTGGTTTAACGCGGACACTCCCTCCTGCCCCATCGCTGTTAAAGATCCTCGCTGCACCTTGGCTTTGTACATTAAAAACCTGTGCAGTATCTCGGGGTTCTTAGGTGCTTCATAAGAAACAAACACCGACAAACCAATCTTAACAGGATTAATCGCTGATTGAGTTTGAGCATAAACTGCGTCGTTTACACAGATCATCGCAGCAAGAGTTGTTTTACAAGTGCCAAAAGGAGCCATAAGCCCGTAGCACTCATTAGAAGTCTGACCTCCAGACATAAAGTCGTCTATAAACGACAGACCTGTAGAGCGGAGCATTAGAGGTTTCTTTTTGTCCCAGTCTTCCCCAAAAGTAAGGGACTCTTCCGACGAATAAGAACCAATGCTCTCGATGCTGTCCGCCGCCTTCTGCCAGTTATCCAACAAGTCGGGTAACTGAGTCGGGACCAGACTAGAAGAACTGTGAGCAGCAATGTCGCTCAACAAATACTCTTCTAATAGCTGCTTTATTTTACCTGCAGCCCAGGTATTGTAACTTGACGCTAAATCATTAGAGGCGTCATCGCTATCATAATCTAAATCTAAAAAAGATTCTAAATCTGTAATTTCTTCTTCTGAGAAGTGCTCTGCTGGAAACTTTGCTAATACAGACTCTATCTCTGTAAAAATTATTTCTTTAGTGGGGAAAGTTTGGTGCTCAGAATAAAAATCTGATAGCACGCTATAAACCACTGAATAAGTTTCATAGTTACCAAAATGACGCACTCCCAGTTGCTCACGAAACGTCGAGAACAACTCTTCTGAGTTGCACAAAGCCTTTAATATTTGACGGTACTCGTGAGCGGCCAGCCGTGACCGCTGAGACATATCTTTTCCTCCTGGAAGCTAAACACACCTTGAAAGCATACCACTGTAAATTCGCCGAGCATTCCTAGAGAACTCAGGCGGAATGAAGTTCTTCCACTCCGCGTCGTATTCGCCAGGAAAACACGTGTACTGCAACGCTGCAGTTTCTGCCAGACGCTTTGCCACACCTTGAAATAGTGAAACGTCATCTACAAGAGACTTGTTAGGCTCCCGTAGCATTGAAACAGCCAGACAGTAGCGATACAAGCCCGACAAAGGAGCCTGGTCATCGCTTATTAAGTAGTACACTGCTGACTTTAAGTCATACCCTAGAGATTGCTGGTAACGCAAGAGGGCATTTTTAGAATAGTCACATTGTCGATCAAAATCTGACGAGATAGTCCCTTTAATTAAAGCACTATTTTCATGAAAAAATTTTATCCACTTTTGACTATCCAACTGGTCCGGAAAAGGCGCAGCCTGAGAACTTCCAGTAAGAGACCTAAAAATAACTCTTACGTAAATAACAGGATGTATGTCGTAAGGCAACAAACTTTGAACAACGCGTAACCACACGTTTACAAGTTTTGTCTTCCTATCTTCGATAGAACATCTAACATCTTTTCCGTCGTATTTAGGGTGAGGCCTATAACTGCTAGAGCTAGTTTTCCCTATAGCCTCTTCCCACAAACGCCTTTCTAAAGTGTAAACCGCCTTCAACTGAGAAGCCATATTTTTTTCGGCATCAGATTTTATGTCCGGGTTTACAGATCTTGAAGACGGCATGGGCTGCCTTCTGAATTTAGTATTGCTAGCCATAAACTTTAGTCACCTCCAAAAAGCACATCATCTATTGTACTCGTGCTAGGCATAATCTGCTCCCAGCCGTTTTTCTTGTACATCCTAGATCGGCCTTTTGCTTTATGGGCAAAAGTTGAATTAAACTGGTCTAAGTAATCGTGAACAACACCGTGAGTTTTTCCGTCGCTAATACGAGAAACTCTTCCAGGTATTTGAATATCATTGATAGGACTTGCAGATCCTGCTGCGCGTATCAGAACTTGCAGTGCGTTAAAACTTACGCCTACATTCCAAACTGGCGTCGCAATGACTTTCTTTAGTTCTCCTTTTTCAAATTGCTTTGTTAACCAAACTCTTCTTTTTGTGTTAGTGAGAGGCTCATCTTTGTCTATTAAACCCATCTTCGCGTAGCGAGCTCGTTTAATAGGCGTAAGTGAATCTTCTCGATACACTAGCGTAAAGTTCGGAAGCATAGATTTTAAATGCGCTGCGTGATCTAACGTTTCGCAGGTAATCAAAACCTGAGTATCGTCATCGTATTTATTTGCGTCATTAGCAATGACGGCATTTCGCACTTCGTTCCGCCAAATGCCGTGCCGTTTCTTTGCTGTCATGTTATCTGCGCAGCCCCAGGTAGGGTCTACACTCATTGTGACATCAGACCAATGAATTTTAATCGGCGTGACTAAGCCATTCTCTTGTGCTTGCTGATAGTCTACGCGATAGATTACTGGACCAAAAACGCCCTCGTTAACATAGTTTTTGCCGTCTAGACGCATATCGTGACTAGCAGACAAGCCGTAATTCCTACTGCGATCCCAGGCCATTAGCCGAGAGGCTGCGCGGTCTGCGGCTAACTCATGACACTCGTCCCCAAACAGTATATGAGCGTCTCCCGCATCTCTAGCTTTGTGCATGCTTCCTTCGGTGTAGCACATAACGCGGCGACCTGTCCGGTTTAAACCGCCACCTACGATGCCCACGTTGCCAACCATGTTGCATAGCTCAGGATAAATTCTCTCCCGAAGAACGGCTACACGCCTAGTTACTATAGAAATCTTTGCTTTAGGAAGCAAAGAAGCTATTAAGCCTATTAGAAACGATTTACCAAACCCCGGAGGACAATCAATCCTACCACAACGATGAGACAAAACTTTTCTAATGAACTCGGGCTGACCTTCTCTTAAATTGTACTTTTTAATGTTGTCCCACACAGGCTCGAAAATCTTATCAGACTTCGAAGGCCAAGGAGAGATATCTTTAAAAGAAACAGAATAACCAGCAGAAGTCAGCGCAGTTTTTACTCTTTTCCAAAAGCCATACGGAGTTACCAACCGAGCTTTATGGTCTAGAGTAAAAGCCTGCCTATCAACTAGCTCTACCTTAGATAAGCCCATTTGCTTTCTTCGTCTCGCGGCTTCTCCTTGATGAAATACTCTAATCGTAAATGTTAATTCCGCAGACAAAATGTCTGCAATTGTGGGCGTCGTAGGCTCCACAAGCAAGCGATTACCGTGCTTTAGCAGCGTAACCGATTTTTTTGATCTTGACATAGTGCTTTCCACACTTGACGTTTGTTGTTTAAACCCGCTAAAATAGTGTCATACCTGGTTTACGGCCAAACACACCGAAACTTGGATTCGCCACTTGCGCCGATCAGACGCCACACTGATCGGCGTTTTTTATTTGTCGTAGAAGGACTTAGGCACTGGATACTCTTCCAGGCTTTCTGCAGGTTCTGGGTGATTCGTTTTTCTTGGGTGAATTGAAACTACGTCAAAACACCCGAACTCTCCGGGTTTCCAAGGGCTTAGCCCTTTGTACTGACCAGCTTTATTCATTAAGCGCCAGAAATCGTCATTCGAAATGGAGGGAGGAACAATACAGTTGATCCCTACAATCTGGTCGGGCCAAAAAGCTTCATGAAGAGAATACCGCAACTTGTTGCTTTTAGGTGAGCGATAAAAGTTCTTATACCACTTGTCTTTCTTAAGCTTCGCATCAACGTTTATGTCCCAGTGTATTTTAGAGACATCACTTTGAAAGCGACTAAGAAGTTGTGCAGCTAAACGCATGTTTGCATGGTGCCAACTAGCCAAAAATATAACGGAACCTTCCGGGCTTTTCTGAAAAATAAACCGACCAGAACCATCTGACATTTTTTGGTTGCCCAAAGAAGGCGTTAAAAACCTTATACGTACTGTAAGCTCGCGCATTGCTAACCTTGTATTCGACTTTTCTCTATGTGGTCTTTATAAGCTAGGATTTCATTTTGAGTTTTAAAAAAGATCTCAGGATCAAACATGTTTTTTCTAAATGAAACGTTATCTAGCCAATTGTAGACTACGAATTGAATAAAACTTTTGGATGCTTTTAACAAGCCTTGCCAGTTAAACCCACTATCCCGATAAATACGCCAAAGAAAGTTTTCCGGCAAAGAATAGTCTATCATCTCTACCTCTTTCGATGCCCAAGCAAGTGCAACTAAATGAGAAGAATCTATATCAGAACCTCCCGGTTTTAAGTCGTCTAGATAAAGATACTTAGACAAGTCCGTACAAATAGTCTTAAAGCTGCTTGGAGTTAAATCCAAATACCTGTTCAGCTTAGACAAACGGTGCGGCTTATCTGCATTCCAAAACCATCTTGGATCTACAATTTTAACGATTAGATGCAAAGCTAAAGCAGGATTTGAAGTTCCAACAAATGAAACACTAGAAAAAGCAGGGTGATGTTTGAAAACTGTCAACGCTTTATCAGAAGAAACCCGTATAGAATCTACCAGCAAATAACTGTTGAAAATGAAACTATCTACAGGGTGCCAATGATGCAGCAGCCTAGACTGAGAGTCTGGCTGCCACATGCGCATCAAACAATAAACAGGATCTTCTCGCAAAGCCCGAACAGGGCAAATTTGCGGAGAACCTACTTCTAAAGTGGAGAACGGCTTTCCTTGTGCCTCCCGCTTTTTATTAGCCTGATGAGCTTCAATTACCAGTTTTGCGTTCTGAGCAGTGCCTAAGCATCTAGTACGCTTCGCAGACTTAAACATAGACGTGTTTACAAACTCAGACACAGAGAGGTTGGTCGGGTGGCTACAAACGTCTTTGTAACCGCACCAAACTTTCCCCTCTGCATCTGTGTGTAATCTAAGGATCTCACTCATGAGAGCACACATTTATTGTTTGAGTAAACGACGACGATAAAAGTTCTTCGTGAGTAATTACGAAAAGCTGGAAATCATCTTTAATAGCCTTGGACATAGTCTCTAACATTACTTTAAAATTGTTCAAGTTATCAGAGTCTAAACCCGCTGTAGGCTCATCTAAAAACATCATCCCGATATCGTTTCCAAAAATCTTATTGACGGCAGATCGAAAACAAATTGCAAGCACAACCTTTTGGCCGCCGCTAAGGCTGCCTGCAGGCTGCGTTACTCCGCCAGGCAAATGAACAACAAAACTAAGGTTTTCATCTGCTTCTACCCAAAAAGGGCTGTCGAAGTTTTCAAGCGCTTTGTTAACCTCTCCAACAATAATCTTTAAGTTAGCCAGAGAAACTAAACGAGGCAGGTTAGACCACGCAAATAGTTCTCTAACTTCTTTTACTACGTCAGATAAATCTGAAGCTTGCTTTTCTTCTTGTAATTTCTCGTCAAGAGATTTTAGCAAAGACTCGAAATTCTGCAGCGAAGATTTACAAGAGTTTATTGAACCCTGAATAAAGGTACATTTATCTTTGTAGTCTTGTGAATATTTAAGCCGCAGTTTGCCGCCTTCTGCATGCTCCTCAGTATAGTCAATTAAGCTTTCTTCAGCGATAGCATCAACCAGCTCTGAACGGCTTTTGCTGTCTATGCGCAAACGCTTTTTTACGGCCTCACCCTGACTTTTTAAAGACTTAATCTCAGCTTCTGCTTGCATAACAAAACTAGAACTAGATTCATGATTTTTTATGCGATCAAGAGCAAGCTCGTAATGCCCCTCTGCGTAAGTTTCAGCAGGCAAACTAGCTTTTAGTGACTTAAGAGTTTCTTCTCGGCTATCAATAGAGGACTGCCAAGTCGCAAGCTCCTCCGCAAACATAGCCTTACTGATGTCTTCAGATTTCTTACTACTAATCTCTTGCTGGCACGTAGGGCACTTATCCGCCGAAGGAGCTCGGTAGGAAGGTTTATCTGCTTCAATGATCGCAATACGCTCTTCAAGGCTTTCAATCGAAGAACTGGCCGTTAACCAGGCTTCGTGGCACTTTACAACGTTTTTTGAATAGGCAAGTGACTGTTCCGTAATCACATAAGGTAAATGTAATTTTCGGTCTGCAACTAGATCTACAGCTCTATTCTTAAGTCTTTCTAAAGCGTTTCGGCTTTCTACAATCTGAGCCTCAAGACAATGTATTTGATTTTTCTTTTCTTCAAAAGTTTCAAACAATCTAAGCTTAGACTCTATTTTTTTAGACTCTTCTTCGCTTAAAACGCATTCCATGTTAGAAGCAAGATCAGATTCTAGCTCTGAAATACTAGACTTTGTTTCTTCTATCTGAGTTAAAATTTCTGCCCTGTTATCTACCACCGCAGAAGAAAACAAACTAGACGATAAGAAATTACCACAAGCCTTGTGAAGCGCAGTTGCCTGCTCTGTTTTGCAAAGATAAGAAAATACCTCCGCACGTTTAGCAGGTGTCTGAGACAAGAAATCAAACATGCCCCATTGAGGCACAAAAACGTAAGAATCTACAATCTTGCGAGTTAACCCTAAGTCTTTAATTAAACGCTGCTCTATATCTCCTTGCTTCCTGTAAACTTCTTCTGTAATTCCAGCACCCAGCGTCAAACGAGAACTACTGGGCCTAATGTTTCGACGAAGAACGAACTTAGTTTTGTCCTGGCAACCTTCTACCTCTACGTAGCAAGGCGCATCGTCCGGTGCCAGGTCATTGATTACACCCGACTTTCTATTTTCAAATCGGGAAAAGTCATTTGTAAGGCACGCGTAAATAGCGTTAATTAGGGTAGACTTCCCAGACCCGTTGTGACCTACAACGCCAATTAAACCATGACCTAACTCACAAGAAAAATCTTTGTGAGGGCCAAAGTTTTTTAGCGTCACTTTTGTTAAGTGCATTTAAGTGTCCTTTCTGCGTACCAGTCTAATAAAGTTTTTTCAGGGTCTCCTGCCGACAGAAGCCTTTCTGCTAATTCTTTTACTTCTGAGTTCTCTTCCTCCGCCAACAAGTTTTTAAGCGTAAAAACGATGCCGTCTTTGTACGCTTCAGAAACGGACTCTACAGAATCATCTTGCGAATACGGATGCACTTCTTTTAAGAACAGGTGCAAGTCCTTGCAACATTCTTCAATAAAAGAAGGTTTAACGACTTCTGCTGAGTATTTAACGTGAGCAAGAGGCTTGCAACTAAAAGAAGAATCCCAGAAAGCCTGAATAGCTTCAGGAAGTAGATCTCTGTCTTGCTCTGTAAATATTTCATAGCGGAAAACTGCTCGTGTTTCTAATCTCTCAGGAACTATCTGAAGATTCCCGTCTTCGCCCTCTTGCAAGAAGTAAATGTATTTGTCTTCTGGCTCAGTAATGTTTTGCATACAAGTACTACCAGGAGACAATATCTGACGGATAGAACCATAAGATTCAATTCGCTGCTCGTGAAGGTCACCTGTGATAAGCAACCCAAGACCAGGGAACCAATTATCTACCTGCTCAAAACGCCCCTGGGGAAGTGCACGGTCTCCCATCCAGTCACGCCAAACCTGGTGCATAACTAATACAGTTTTTTCAGGTTCATAGGTAGAAGTTTCACACAAAAACGAAAGCTCATCTTCCAAGTGCTCTCTGTGCTGGTAGTCGATACCCGCTACAACGAACTTTTCATTTAACGGGTAAAAACCATTCCGGTGCAGGTGGTGTGTGTTCATACTCAAACACGCCCAAGGTTTATCTTGTAATTCGTGTTGACCCTGTATAAACAAAACCTTTATTCCGTGTTGTTCCAGTTTGCTAAAGCCAGCGGCTAGTTGAGTAATTGGATCAGAGTCGTTAATTTGGCGATCAAGTAAATCACCTGCTAAAATAACTACGTTAACTTCCTTAGCTATAGCTGCGTCTACTATTTGCGACCAAGACCTGTAAGAATCACCGGTAACATTGCGGTGTTTCCAAGTCCTGTCCTGCAAGTGAAGATCGCTCGCAACCAAAGCAAGCGGTTTGTTTAACTTATCAACCATTATTCTTTCTTTCTAAATTGTGGTATTTAACATGCAAATACAGCCAATCATTACTCCGGTACCCGAAGTTGCGGACCGTTACACTATCGCACGCTTAAAAATAGAACGGCTAAGTGCTGACGAAATTGACGTTGAAGATATGCAACGTCAAATTGACTACTACAAAACCGGAATAGATCTAAGCAACACAGAGCTTCGACAATTAGTAGAAGCTCTGTACGAAATCAACGGAAAAATGTGGGACGCAGAGCACGCGATCCGAGCAGGCCAAGACGAAAGCCTAGGCTTGGAAGAAATTGGAAAACGTGCTCTGCACATCCGCGACTTAAACAGAATCCGCATGAAAGTCAAAAACGATATTATCGAACTAACAGGTGACGGATTCAAAGATTGTAAAATGAACTATGCGCGCTAGTTATACCTTTTCAAAAGACAACTGCTCAAAGTACAAGTCGTCTAGGATGATTGGCGTGCCAGGACCCATGTACGCACATAGCGTATTAAATTCTAGATACTCAACCGCCGTTTCATAATCCATGTCAGAATCTGTCATGCAAATGTCGATCATTTTACGCAGGCTGTAAACAACAAGAGAATCCTGGTTGCATTGACCTCCGTGGCCCAGTATAGCCTCGTCAAAACCGTCCATGGTAAGAATATCTTGGTCTTCTTCCTGGTTGTTTGCCCACTCGTCAATAAGTTCTTTGTTATGTGACATTCTCAGTCTCCTTGTGTATCTATTTCAATGTCTTGTATTTGTTCGAGAAATTGCTCAAACAGATCCTCTTTTCTTTCCTCGGGTATTTCATACTTTATCTTGCTTTTGACACCTTGAATGTTGTTATGCTGTAAAACATAAATGCAATCAAAAGTTCTTTCGTCATTACCCTCAGGAGGATAGCATTTTTCTGGAGGTCCGTATCGTTGCCCAGGGTCATAGTAACCCGAACTTGTACCCTCAATAACGAGTTCAAAAGTTGAATTGCTTTCTTCGGTAATAGGCACATCACAACCTAAGTCTACTTCGCCGTCGGTAAACGAAGCGTAAATTTTGTTGTTGTGAGAGTATAGCTCTACCGAAAAAGCAAAGCTTACGCCTTTCCATACATGAGTTCGATACATAAATGTACTCCCTCTAAAAATCTAAATTGTCAAGTTCCTCGAAAGAGCCGTCATCAAAATCAAAGTCGGGCTCAACGTCCCCGCCTAGAATAGCTTCGCAAACCATACACAAGCACATGCCGTCTTGCTCATCAAAATAGATTTGAGAAGAAGAAGTAATTTTAGAACACCGAGAACATTTGAAATTGTCAGAGCACTTTGCCCAAACAAAATGCGCAATAGGAAATTCAGTAACTCCAATAAACGTAGATTCGCCTGTTGGAACAAAAATTTCTCTTTTGCAAAGTTCCTCGTAGTACTGCAACGTTATTACGTCATGTGTTCTAATAGCAAATCCAGAAGAGTCAAAATCTGGTTTGATAGTTAAACGACGGACTAAGACCTCCGGGGAGGAATTGTCTAAGGCCTCTGCAAAAAGATGTTTGCCTGCCGTAGGAGTACTACGCACAACAAGGCAAGAACATTGTTCTTTTTCACCGTCTACGTAAGCATGAATAGGCTTATTCAGCTCATAACGCTGAGTTTCTATTTCAGCCATAATTTATTCTCCTTGTTTCATTTTCTTTAACCTACTGCAAAGATTTTTTACAAAAGACCATTTCTTTTCTACAGCAGGCAGGCCTTGAAATACTTTGGGTATAGACCCATCGTGCTTTAGAAAAAACATAAATACCTCTGCGAAATCTTCGCAAGGATTTTTGGCGGCGTAAGAAGTGACATGTACTTCCGGGTCATAACTTGAACGCTCACAAGAATCGTGATCTCCCTCAAATGTCTTCTTAAACGTAGCAGTATTTACGCTCTTAGGGTGACAATGAGCAATTCCATGCGCATACTCGTGACGAATAATATCGCGAATTGAAACGTAGCCCTCCCCGAAAAAATTATCCCACACACGAGCTACAGAAACACGGGGTACTACAATGTCGCCGGTGTCGTTGTATTTTTGGTATCCGTATGAAAGACTAAACGCAGTCTGATAGACGTCTAAATCACTAACGGGTTTTGTCCAACAACCGTAGGATTTTAACTGACGACGCACAGCATACAAAGCTGAATCAAAAGATTTTCCTCTTGTTAACACGTTGACTTTTACTGACATAATTACTTCCTTTTTACAATAACCTTTGAATCCGTTTCTAACCACAGCTTAGCGCCGCAACTTAAAGGATCATCAGGGCTGTAAACTAAGTAAGAAGGTCCTGCTATCTCGACCGCAAACCCATAACGATTTGAGCTACCGCTTTTAACGGTAATTACCGGCTGACGTTTAGATTTAGGTAATTTAGCATTTGACCTGATTCTTTGCTGATTAACATGTACACGCGTAACATTCTTTTTGCCATACAGTGGCGTATTCTTTTTGCCTATTAAGCAATTTTGTTCGTTCATTTTAAATTTCCTTTTTAAAGGTTGTATCTGCTTGTCGTACTCCCGCCGATATGCCACCTAAGAGGCGCCCTCCCGGTTGGGTTAACGTTTTTTTGGTTCTCCCATTCAAATCGCCCGCCAGCTAAACGGATACAATCAAAATGAGTCTTCCAGTTGGGAGCACGACCGGCCTTTTCCGAAAGAATCCAGTGATCTTCGTCCCACTCTACCTCTAGGTCTGGATACGTCCCTTCTACAACCACTAACTCTAATTCCTCAAAGTCAGCAGCGGGTGTTGGGTGCACAAAAGCTTTATTCATCGTCTTCATCTCTCCCATGAAACAGAGAATCAAAATCGACTTCTTCCTCCGCATCTTCAGGAGATATACCCAGAGCAGCTAATAACGTATCTGGTATGTTTAGATCTTTAAGAGCTTTTCTTAGGTGCTCTCTCTCCTCTTCTTTTTCCTTTTCCTCGCGAGCCTCTAGAACCTCGGGAGGTAGAAAAGCAGTCTCCAATACAACTGAAAGAGCTTTGATACACATCATCCGATGAAGCTGACATTTTTGATTAGTCCAGTCTTCTTCGAAGTTTCGGTATATCCAGTCCCAGCGTTCTCGGACTACACGTAGAGCAGACCAAGAACGATACAAAGAAGGCACGCTTACGTTCAATAATGCGTCTTCTTTGTCGTAAGTCGGGGAACTTAAGTTAGGCAGCCGAACAAAAGGTTGTGTAGGGCAATTTGCGGCTTCGGCAATCTCATTAGCAAATTGCATGTTTTCTTCTACCCAAACATAAGATTGAAGTAGTTTTTGAGCTAAAGTCCGTGGCGTAGTTAGTTTGCCAGGGAACGGAGGGCTTGAGCAATTCTCAAACTCATCCCCCCATGTATTCTCGTCCATTTTTAGTTTCCTTTAAAAGTGTGATTATTGTATCTAGTTGGATTTCAATTTCAGAAAGTCTTCTGTCTACTTGAGACCTCCAAGATCGAGTGGAGTTGCTGTCCGAGCCGGAAGATTTAGTTGAGGTTTTTGAACCGTAAAAAAAGCCAGAAGACCTGTACTTTCTTTTCTTTGTATCAACCAATTGAAACTGCACAGATTTGTAGAGGTCTACATCCGGGGCACTTTTCAAGTACAGCAAACTAGAAGGGTAGGAAAAGTAATGACCCAAAACTTTTCCGTTGGGGTGCTTCGGTTTGTCACCAACAAGCAAATTGCCAACCGTTACAGTTTCCTCAGACGGAGGTTGCGTTCCTCGGCCCAGGTGCTGAGGTGCAGGTCTTGCACAACGCTCAAAAGCTTTGGGATAACGAGCATCAAAAGACCCGAAAGAAACAAACGACACTTTTCCTTCAATTTGACCTGTTTCACCAACCCAAATCTGACTATTAGAAATCGTGCCATCACTAGACGGCAGCGAATGTACAAAACTACTTAAGCGACTTAAAGTGGACATCAAAGGATAGTTTTTTAAGTCTAAAGCGCCCGCTATAAGCATTTTATCTTCGGACATAGGTCCGTAGGTTTTATCGTACATCTCTAAAAAATTAGACAGTTTTTCTTCTAGTGCCATAACTTTCCTGGCCCAGCAAAAAGGGCACATAGGTAAATTGCACGGGACTAAGCGAGCATTGCCTTCTATTTCGGACTCTACAAGTACCGGCGGGCAGTTCCTTGCATACCCAAATTTCTTAGTGTCAAGAATCGGGTATTCAATTTTACTTCTTTTTAATCGACCTAAAAACAACCTCCACATTTTTTGAACGTGAAATACAAAGGGACTCAAGTCGCCGTTCTTTACTCCTTTAGCATAAATTTTAGGAGCAATATCTTTCAAAGCCATTGCAGCCGCCAACCTTTGCGGGGTTGGCTTAAGCGGATTGAACTTAAATTTAAAGTCAGGCATACGTTATTCCTCTGCAACAGGCTGAGGACGTACAGATATAACATGCGTGCGTTTTGTGTCCTCGGAGTCATAAACTGTTACGCGAGTTTCTCCTTCGTAGCGGTCGATAGACACGCCTAGTAACGTGTCACAACTGTATTCTTCCCCGGTAAAATCAATACTTAAGGTTCCGTCTTCAGAGTAAGTAATCCTGGCAGGCGTGTTTGTAAAACAGCCTTTTTGAATATCCTGGATCATTACCCCATCAATTGAAAATGATTTAGCTGGCATCTGTTCTTTCCTCCAACGTTTTTTGAATTTCAGCTATTGAAACTAATTCAGAAGCGTCGCCTTCTAAAGATTCAAGCTCTAAATTGTTCATTTTAAGGTTGTCTACTACGTCGCGAATTACGTCTTCAATTTCGTAGTAGTTGTCGTGATAACTGTCCGATACGTATTGAGAGTCTTCAGATTTAAAACTCCATTCGTAAACAGACCCGTTAAAATACGAGTTGTATATTCCTAAGGCGTGTCTAGCAGACTCTTCTCTTTGACCGTGGTCTAACTTTTTTAGGTCTTTGTAGTCACCTACTAAAACACCGCCCCAAGGCGCAGTATCCCAACGGCACTGCCTTCCCTCTCCGTGAAGGTTCCAAGCAATGCCCGAATGTTGGTAACAGTCCAACCAAAATCCGGTGTTAGCATTTAGTTTTTTTAGCCAGTAAGGTTTGCTAACAGGACTGTTTATTCGAGACAACCGATGAGTAAATTTATCGGGGTCAACAAAATTGGCGTGTTTGCGACTAAAAGAATAGATCTGCCAGGGCAACCATTGGCCAGGATGTTCGGGATCTCGAGAATAGTTAAATTCAAGATTTACCTTTTGCTTTACTATTTTTTCCATTTATTTTCCTTTCTTGTATTTTCTTGTGAATTTTTTCTAGTCTTTTGCCGAAACGAACAAAAGCATCAACTCTTCTGGAGCCCTCAAGCGTGTTACCTTCAAAGTCAAACAGTTCTTCGGCGTACTTTTTTCCGTCAAGAGCTAAAGGCAACATAGCCATCAAACTCATGGCTTCAGCTTCAGTGTCTACGCTGTAAGCAGGTAAAAAACCTTCGGGACACACGGTCCCGTATTGCACTTCTACAGCTCAGTAAATCTTCCAAGGTTTATCTATGTCTGGAAGATCCGAAAAAGTTAATAGGTTATCCATCAATAGGCCTCCTAAAGTAATAGTTGTCTGGGTCACCAATAAAACCTTCACACGCATCGTCAACATGAGCCGGGCAATCGCCCCCGCAGTAGTCACAAACACGCTTAGTTATCTTGGCACCTTCCAGGCTAATTATGTGCGTCGGATCTTCCTGGTTAATGTCCGCCCAAATCAGACAACGCAACTCATCTTCCCATACCTCAAAGCTGACAATCGTTTGAGAGCCTTTGCCAAATTTCTCGCTATCGCAAGTGCCGCAGTTGTTGTACCCCTCGAACTCGACAGAGAGCAAACTGTTGTCTTCTGTAATGGCAATTTTGCGTTGGCCGCTAAAATCTGGGTGCTGGTCTTGTAAAGCAAGACCGTTAAACACTGTCGGCCTAAAAAACACTTTTTTTGATTTGCTCATAGTTCGCCTCCTATCGACTCAACGGTCAACGTAATTTTTCGAAGCTGAAATTCGCTAGGCATGCTTCCAGGCATACGCAAAACAAACGTCCGATCCTCGCGTACAAAGCTATCCGCTCGAATCGTATCCCCTGCAAACATAGTGGCTTCGCCTTTTGAAAAACTTTTTGACACGAAATTTTCCGCGTCCTCGATAGACTTGAAATCCACCAATAACCGGCATTTACCGTTATTTTCAAGTTGCCGCTTAAAAACAGGAACTATGTAAGTTTGTTCGTTTTTTTGTTCTTTCCAGTTTTCCAGTATCTTTTGAAAAGAAGACATCTCTTTTCCTGCTTTTAGTTTTTCATATTCCATGGTTTTCCTCTAAAAGTTGTAAAATAAGTTAGCTTACGTGTCCTATACTTACAGTATTGAAAGCCCTTGAAGGGGCTTATCATGATTAAAAGACACGTCGTTAAGATTTCTTCTGTTCTTTTTTGTCTTTCTCCAGGTCTAGAAGCCTTTTGACTTCATCCCCAAAAGCCAGCTCGTGCTGGTAAAAAACAACTTCACGCTTCTCTTTTTTTGTTTTTACTTCATATATCGGTATTCCCATCATGTTGCGCTCACTGCCTAGTACTTCGGCTTCTAGATGAACAGGCGTGTAATCGCCTGGCCTGATTAACACCTTCTCCCCCTTTACCAATTTAGGGTGGAAATCTAGGGGCTTTGTTCTTGAATGCGTCATTCTGTTTCCTTTCCTATACGTAGTATAGGGACATGTAAGTTAAGTTATTTTACAAGTTCTACAAAAATAGCCCCCTGATGTGTAGCACCAGGGGGCTATTTATTTGTAATCTTGTAGTTTGCTGGCAATCCCGCGCGCGTAGTCGCGATAGCGTATTGCCTATATTTCTAGGTTGTGGGGTATGTCCAAGTTGTCTAGTAGCTTCCTGCACTGGCGGAGCGTCTGAACCCCGAAGTTGGTAATACTCAGTAGCTCTTCTACTGTTTTTACGCCTAGGTCGCCTACTGTAAGTATGCTGGCATTCTCTAGGCAGTTAACAACTCTTACCGACAACCCGGTGTCTGCCAAAGAAGTTTTTCTCCAGTGCGACTGTCTTTCCATTTCTTGTTCTTCTGTAGACATAAACTTTAACCACTCAGGTTCCTTTGGTTTACGTGATCGTCTAACTGAAGGTCCGTGGCGTTTTACCATGCCGCTTCCTTTCGTTTGGTAAAAAGTACTTTTTAAGGATGGGAGCTAAAGTTAAAGTATAACCTAGGACTGTGCTGGAACTCTAACGACCCCGTTGCTCCGTCCTCTTTTCTGCTTACTTCAATGTAGGGAGCAAGAAAACCAACTACATCAAAATCTTTCTGTAGTTCTTGCGTATCCCACACTTGACCATACTTTTCTTCTAGACGTTTTCTTTCGTCAGATTTGTCATCACTTTTTACTTCGCTGTTAATGCGCTGTACTTCTTCGCGTCGAAATTTCTCTACGTAATTGATGTCAGACATGTCTAGTCCTTTGTTTTGTTGTTAAGTAAATTGTAAATTTCTTTTTCTGTAAATCGGCTCCAATTCGAAATAGAGCCGTACTGCTTTTCAATCAAGTCCGTGTGTCGTTTACTCCGAATGTCTAACGCCATCGGCTCGTAAAGTCCTTCAAGACCTGTTGCCCAGGGATCTACTATGTAGCGGTTGTCTACGATTGCAAAATCGTGTCCGCCAACTGATTTTCCAATTTCAGAATCGGGATTGTCTTCTACATGAAACCCGTAAATGCTTGTGCGCCTTGGAAGGCGACGGTAGATTTCGCAAGCGTATCCTGTACATATAACACCGCTAAAGCACGGGTAATTTGTAAAGTAACTACCTGAATCGTCATCGGGTGTAGTTATATTCCAAAACTCATCCCATTCTTTATCCGATTCTAAGTGCAGCAGAATACTGGCTATTGCTTTGTTTACGTGAGGCATCCTTGTTTCCTTTCAAGTTTAACTAAAGTTGCTCCCAGTAAACTTCTTTTCCTTTTTCACACTTTACCTCGATAGCTGCTTCTCTAAGCTGCTTGAGCGCAGCTTTATGGGGATTACCAATATCAGAACCTTTTTTTAGTATGTCTAGTATTTTGTAACCGTCGCTCTTTAGTAGCTTAGCTTCAAAATAAACAGCGTTTCTGTGCTCATTTGAAACTGCCCTAGCCTGCATTCCTATTTTTACTAGCGACTTTAGTGATTCAAAAGGCATGAGCATGTCGATGCCTTTGTTGTCTGCAATACCTGCAAACGTTTCTATTTCCTTTTCTTCGTTTATCTTAATCATGCGAATTTTTCCTTTTTGTTTTTATTAGTCATTTTGTTTTTTCCTGGAGTTGTTCTGAATAACAAGGTCCTCCCGCGAGAACTCTTTCATCAGGTCGTAGACAGGGTCGAAGTAGGCAATCGAAGACATCGAGTCAAAAGACTCTGTAGGAGAATCTCCCCAGCTCATGCCGCCGGTGATGTTGGCAACCCAGTCCATCCCTTCAAGCTGAATCCAGCTCGTCTCTCGGTTTTCTATCTCCGCGTTTTCAAGCACAACCCTATACAGCTCTACCCGAATTTCAGCCGGAGTCGATTCGTCAGCGAGGCAAGGCTGCCAGTAGTCGTTTACGACTTCCAGCAGATCTTCGTCGCTGATTGCACGAATTGTTTCTTTGATTCGTTTCTTCCTTTCTTGCGTAAGCTCACAGCGTGGGCATACAGTAAACATAAAGTCAGCACCCATGTTCTATTTCCTTTCTAAACTGATCAACTAATTCACGAAAATCAAATGCTTCCTGCGTGTCATCCTCTTCGTTGTCAGGACATTCGTAGTGCTCTTCAAGTTTAGAAAGCAAGCTTAAAGACTTGATAACGTTACTCAATTCTTCTATTGCATCTTCGTAGCTAAACACTCTTGGCGGGCAAGCTCTACGCTCATCGACAGTTTCAGGCGGTCGGGCGTCTGCCCCAAAAAGCAATTCAAACACTCGAGTTTCAAAAGTGTTTTGTTCTTCTTGCATGCACTCTAAAACAAGTTCGTCATCACTCATCGTTTTCCTCCCAATCGTCCTCTTCATCCTCCTCATCCTCTTTAGGTATGAACGTAATTTGAATAGCTATGCATTCGCCGTCCTCATTCTTAAAGATTTCAGCTTCGTAACAGCCGTCCCCAAAACCGGAAGAAGATACCGCTCCATGAGGAATTGTTCCTGCACCCATTTCGCCCATGGTTCGGTCGCAACATAGGCTGTACCAAGGTTCGTCTTCACAGATGCGGTCTAAACCGGGAGTAAATAGGCTTTCTTTTACAACCTGGTCTGCCTTGTACCACTTAAGGTCAAACACACCAGCTTGCCCTGAATCAACACCAACTTCAAATTCTGCGGTGACTGACGCGTATTTGCCTAACGTGTGACGTGAATAGTCTTTGTGATGTACAAGTAAAGCAGCGCAGCGTACGCCCCAGCTGCCCTCGCACGATTTAACAACTTCTGCTCGCCACGTACCAAGTTTGCAGTTGTCTACTACACCTGCGCACCAAGTGCCGAGGTCGTAGCAAGGGTCACTTACATTAAGCCGACCGCTTTCTACTTCAAAATTTCCTAGGCGTTCGCCTGTTTCAAATAATGTTGTCATTATCCCTCTCCAAATGTTTCAAGAATGTTTCCTATGACTTCAAGAGTCCTATCGTTGTCTTTTTGATCGCCAGTAAAGAACTGGGTGCAAGCTTCTTTGAAGTTCTCAAATTCTTCACTTTCTGAAGTAACGCGTTCTTTGATTAGCTGTTTTGCTATCTCCGTCTCGTTGTAATTCCAGTTCCAATGTTCACATGCTTTAAGCCAGTACTCTACGCTACCTTCTTCAGGCGGCGGCGGGTTATTTAAGTCCCCCTGACAATGAGGACATGTAGTTATTTCTGTTGTCATAGTTTCTCCTAACAAGAGCACCAGCCGCCAACGACAAACTTCTTGCCGTTGTTGACTGTTTTGGTTTTGATGATTGAATCCGCGTACTTGCGGTCACGTTCTGCGAGAGCTGCGTGGGCCTTGTCAATCTTTGGTTTGGTTTTTGCCAGCACCGCACGCAACCGCTTTAACTCTTTCCAGTCCTCTGTACCGAAGGGCTCGTCAGGGTGATAGAACAAGCCGCACTGGTTGAGAAGTGCCTGGAATAGGCGTTTATCTTTGTCGTAACCTTCAGCAAGCTCGTCATACTTCTCAAACTCACGTTTCATCATTTTCTTTTTCTGATCTGTGAGTTGATCTGCGTAAACGTCAACATGGTTATTTGAATTTTTCCACTTGCGAATGACGCACCTCAAGTCGTGCAGCCTTCGGAAACGCCCGGCTGCCTCCCCGTTAAAGGTAATTTGTTGTGTTACCTTTGTTTCAACGTCGTCGTAGCTGACGAGCTTTGCTGCTTCCCACTTTTGCGTGTTACCTTCCAGCCACTCGTAAGCTTCGTTAAAGTTAGGAAAGTGCAGGTTTACTACCTGCATTCCCGAGCACTCTTTTAGTGTGCCTGAGTATGAGTCGTGTCCGCTTTCGTGCAGACAATTATTTACGATAGTGGTCCACTCCTTTTGCAGCTCTTCTCGAGTGGCTTCTTTTTTGTCGATGATCTCGTAATCAAATTCTGCACCCATGTGCTTACTCCTGGTTTGCGTAAATTTGTTCTTCCCATGCTTTGACCTTTTCAGGGCTACCGTGGCACTGAGAAGGCATTTCGTTGTGTACGAAATGCATGATGTGACGGAAGGCGGCTAACGAATTTTCGTCGGCTCTTGCAATAGCTTCTGTCAACTTGTTGGATAGAAATGCTGTTAGAAAATCCCCAACAGGAGTTTTCTTTTTTCCCCATCGAACTAATGCAGCAAGCACTAGCGGTGGAATCTTGTCTTCGTAATGTCGTGTATCAAACATTTTGTTTCCTCAAAAGTGTTTTAGTAGTAAACTGAATTCTTCTTCAGTCGGCGTATCTATAACGACGCCGTCCACAGAAATCTTTTGCACGGAAGTTTCATTCTCTCGCGACTCTTCCGTTTCAAACGCTTCAATTGCGTCGTCGAGATTAGGCAGAAGATAAGTTACTGCCATTCTCAACAATTCTTTTTCTCGCTCGCTCACAATCAATTTCCTTTTAATAGGTGTTAAAGTCCAATCATGTGCTTGACGCACTGACACAGAAGCTTCAGCTTCTTTTGTTGCCTCTCGCTCCGTCCTGTTCTCAATCTTGAAGCAACCTGTTCTTTTTTCCATATCGTTGTAGGTTGTTACCAGCCAGTTTGGTTTACTCGTCATCGTTATCGTCCTCCTCAAAACACATGTCGTCGTATGCGGTCTTGTAGATCACCTCACACTGGCCTGGCTGAAAGCAGCCTTGCACTAACTTAGTTAAAGCTGGGCCGTCTCCTGCAACTGCGTGCAGCTTGTCTGCGTCTACAACGCCTTCTCGCACGACTCGCTGAAGGTAGCCGTACTTGAGTCTTGCTTGCTCTCTGTCTGGGTCGTCTAGGCCAAAGTCAACCACCGCACCGTGCGAAGGCATCTGGTCTAGCACGAGTGCACCAAACAAATTGTCAGCTGTTCTTGAAACCATGGTTAACTCCCGGCTGGTGTGACATTGACAGTAATTTTTTGAAGACGCCATTGCTCTGGCAGGGCGTCAGCTTTGCGAACAATAAATGTTCGTTCATCCGGCACGGCACTCTGGGCAATACTGTCCATTAGGAACATTCCAGAAGGTGAGTGCCTAACGCAGTTGGCAACCATCTCTTCTGCGGCAGACAGCATCGCGAACTCAAACACTACGCGACACTTGCCCACGTCGGACATAGGCTTGCCGTTCAGTGGAATCTGGTACGAAATGTCTTCTGTTTGCTCGTCTTTCCATCCTTGAAGGATCTTGTTCAGCTGGCTCATCTTCTCGTCAGCTTCAAGTTTGTTTTCTTCAGTCATGTGTTTTCCTTAGAATGCGTATCGTGATGGGCAGTACGGAAGGTGGCGTTCCATCAACGCCGTTAGATCTTCCAGTGCTTCCCGTTTTCTTTGTTCTTGTATTGGAAATTTTAGTTTCATTCTTTCTTCTTTTTTGCAACGTTGTTAACGTCGGCCGATTCTCTCCAGGCACTACTAGCATGTGGGTCAGAATCTAGCTGGTCGAAAGCAAGCTTCGTTGCTTCGTCTTCTGAGCGGGCCTCAACTTCGTATGTTCTAAACGTGGTCGCTTTAAACTCTACTTCGTAAGTACATTTCATTGTCTGTCGTCCTCTTCGTCTCGAATTGTGTCAATGATTGTTCGTGGTTCGATTGGTTCTGGCGGATGCAAACCTGCCTCACTGAAAAACTCGTAACCAGAAGCAATCGCTTCGTCGTTGTCCCCGTGGAACACGTCTACTACGATGCCCTCGTCTGTAAGGTAAGCACTGATAAGCATGTCGCCTTGGTTGTGCGGAAGAGAGTCAGGGTTTACGCCGACATGTACTTCCAAACGCTCGCTGTCGCCGCGAGCTTCTTGTAGCTGGTCTTCCATTTCGCACATATCATCTGAAGTCGTCATGTAATTATCCTGTGTACAAAAAAATAGCCGCACCCGGAGGTGCGGCTTGTGGTGTTAAAATACTAGAGTTTGCAGGCTTAGCCGTGCATCTCAATATCTGCAAGAGCAGCTTTAAGCTGGTCGATTCCATGGGTCTCGGTCATCAGCCGCAAGCTTCTACGCACATCAAAAATGGTTGTAGAATTACATGCCATTTCTTTGACGTTCTTCTTAGCAGCTACAACTTGCTTTGTCTTAGTAGTTGCTTTTTTGGTTGTAGAGCGCCGTTTAGTATTTTTGCGCGTAGCTTTAGGAGTAGCTTTTGCAATCGCTTTCTTTTCTACGGTACTGACAGTGCTGCCGTTTCTCATTTTAGACTTTAGCTGAGAAACATAGGTGGCATTACAGTTTAATGTCGCAGCGATAGCGATGTTAGAAAGCTCGGGATGCTCTTTTGTCAAATAAGTAACCGCTTCCTTTTTGCTCATGTCTTTCAGTTTTTTGAGCGTAGTTTCGTTTTTAATTGGTCCAGTAGTAGTTGTCATTTTCTTTTCTTTAAAAAAGGTAACTGTTGAAATTAGTGAATAAGAGAAAAAATATTACGTTAACGTTTCATCTGTCGGGTCCTCGTCGAATTAAAGTCTGTAATTGTTAGCAGAATGGATTTCCTAAATACCAGCTAACCAGTGAATGTCTGATTCCGTCCTCTACCGGAGTTACTCGGTGCCGCAGAAAAGAAGGGAAAACAATTAAAGTTCCCAACTCTCTTAATTGACCGGCATCGGGCAACATAGATTCTCCCCCCACCATGCTAGGGTCTAGCTGAAGGTTTCCCCCCTGGTACAGAGAAGGGTCCGTAAGTTGGACCACTAAACTTAGCTTCCGTTGCATGGGGTCGGAGCTTGTCCACGTAAGATCTTCGTGCCAGTCGTACTTGCCAGTGTTATTTGCTGCATACTCTGTAAACTGAAGATCCTTAAAAATAGACAAGTTGAAATTAAACGCGTTTGCGTTTGAACTTTGAAAGGCATGTTCTACTTTATGAAACAGCCAAGCATGGTCTTCGTCGTAGTGGCCCCTGTTAATCCAGCGAACAGTAGATCGTCTAAAGTCATTGTCTACTTTGGAGTTTCCACTTCCGTGGCCAATAGTACCTTCCACAGGAGTGTAACCAAGGCCTATGTTTTTAATACGTTCGCACTCGGCTTCGCTAAAATAGCCTCGCCACATTTGCCACCACTGATTCATTTCTTACTCGATTTACATTAAGGGTTTATTTTGTAAGGGTCATTTTTTTCCGCAACTTCTTGGCTGAAGTTTGATAAATTTTTTCGAGCTTCTTTGCTTATTTTGTCTACTAAAACATTTAGCTCTAAACTACCACGCGGTATCCAGTGCCAATGGACGAGTATACCGGCCCTGGCAAAGGAAGAAAATAAGTTCCACAAAATAAAGTTTTTGCGTTTAGCCCCGTACCCTGAAGAACCTGAGTCGCCCATGTCTTTGCAGTATTTTGAGTCTGTAAAAATATGGACTCGAGGGAATTCTACGCGGTGAGTCGCCGCGCGCTTATCTAACTCCCTAGAAGCGTACCAATTCAACGGCTGCAAGTATGCCATCATTTCTGAGAAATTAACAGTACCGAAATTCATTGCTCCGAACCATATTTTTCTTTCCATGTTTGCTTTTTCTATTGAAGTGCATGCCCATCCTGATTCTTTTTTCCAGTTAGAACCTGAACCGTCGCCGACGAGTATAAAATCCCAGTCTAAATCAGTAAGTCCAAAGCGAATTAACAACTCGTCAAGAGGTTCATTGTTCGCTTTGGTCATCTTGTCTTTCATCTAATTGACTCTCAAGGTGCGCTAACTGATCCCGGTATTTTTCAAACGTTTTTTCAGTTTCTTTTTTAACGCTTTCTAGCACTGTAAATGCCCTGTCTAACATAAAAGCAGCCGCAGTTAACGTGTTGCCTGCTGACCCTATGATAGATGCCGGGTTGTTTACCTGACCATTAGGTCCAAGCCAGATAACTTTAGTTATTCCATCTGCGTCGTTAAGAGGTTCTTCGTAATCAAAAACTACGCAAACTGCTCGAAGAACTTCTAGTTCTTCCGCCAACGCTTCCTCCATTGTAGCTCTAAATTTTTCTTCTAGTCTTTGGTGAAACATTGTTTTTGTTTCAGTCTGCGCCATCTTCTTCTCCTTCGGTATCAAATAGAAATTCTGTGTAAGCTTTAGGCGTTCTGGTTTTTGAATGACATAGATCGTTAAACAAATTTGTAATTCTTGAAACTGCAAATCCGTAAATAACACATTTTGCTGACAAAACGTACCATCCCTCAAGCTCTAACCAATTTGGAAGTAGTAAACAAACTACACACAAGAGAGAAACCCAAGGCGAAAGGCAAAACGGACATCCGAGTAAGTCGCTAACTTTGTTTTCCCACAGTTCGACGTGCGACCTAGCTGAAGCAAATAAAAGACTATGGTGCCATATTTCTATGATTTGCCAAGCAGCTAAGGCCGCAATAAATACGTCGAACATCGGGTTTCCTTTAGATTTTAGATATAAAATACCATCCGCTTGCCAAGCCTGCTACGGCCGCGATTGGTATCAGAGCGTTTCCACTAATGATTAACGCGCTACTAGCTGCGATAACAGTAAGGCCGGAAACGGCAGCTACTACTTTCGTAGTGTCTTTCTTTTTTGACATTAATTTAAGTTGCCTCTGGAGCTTTCCATTCAACAAACTCAGGCCGGTTAGGCGAGTCACATTGACCGTCAGATGCTTTCAGTTTATCTAATGTTTGCTCTGTTGGATACTTGTGGATAAGTAATTCGTCAGGAGAAAACCTAGGTGCAGGCGCTGGAAATTCTGTTGGCCGAAGTTGCCGTCTTTTTTGGTACGGCCATGGGTTTCTTGATGGCATATTGTACTCCTCAAAGTTATGATTTGTTAAAACGACTGTAAAGTAGGGAAGTCTTAGGGACCTCTAATAAACATTGTACTCACATGTATCTCCTTATATGAACACACAAAATAAATTTGCAACTACGGTTGCAGAACAAGCTCCCGAGACTATTCACGATTTTGAGTCGCAACAAGGAGTTGACTTCCAGAAGTTACTTGACTCGTCTTTAAGCTCGGGCGTTCGATTTGGCGTCGGCGACGACGAAGTTACAAAAAGATTAAAGACCGCAGCATCGGTTATGAAGAACAGCGGCTACTTGACGCTTAAACCTTTGCTACCGCTCTTGTTAGAAATAAGGGGCAAACCGTATCACCTGCACGATTATTTTCCGTTCGCCCCGTTTTTTCGAACCAGGGTAGCCAGGAAAACGCTTCTAAAAACTGGACGCCAGGTTTCTAAATCTACATCACTGGCTGCGCAAGGCGTTTTGTTTAGCAACTGCATTCCTTATTTTAGCACGCTCTACATTACTCCTTTGTTTGAAATGGTGCGTCGTTTTAGTCAAAACTACGTACGACCTTTTATTGAGACGTCTCCAGTGAGAGACGTGTTTTTAGGTCCAAATACAATTAACTCTGTATTGCAGCGCTCGTTTTTAAACCGCTCACAAATGCTGTTTAGTTTTGCATTTAACGACGCAGAAAGAACTCGAGGTATTTCTGCGGACAAGAACGTAATTGACGAAGTACAGGATATGGATATTTCGTTTCTTCCTGTTATCCACGAAACTATATCTGCTTCTAGAGAGTGGGGGCTTATTCAGTACGCAGGGACTCCCAAGACATTAGACAACACAATTGAAACACTTTTTCAAGACTCATCTATGGCTGAGTGGATGATTAAGTGCCGACATTGTAGGCATTGGAACATTCCTTCAATTGAGTACGACTTAGTTGACATGATAGGTCCCTATCACGATGACATATCTGAAAATTGCCCGGGAGTTGTTTGCGCAAAATGCCGTAAACCTATCAACCCGAGGCCTAGCTACCAGGGAGGGACAGGCCGGTGGGTACACCGGTGCCCCGAGAAAAGGTGGACCTTTGCAGGTTACCACGTACCTCAAATTATTATGCCAATGCACTATTCAGACCCTGAAAAATGGGAAGTGCTTGTTGGGAAAAAACAAGGTAAAGGTAATACACCTGTAAACGTATTTATGAATGAGGTGTGCGGCGAGTCTTACGATTCGGGAAGTAAGCTAGTAACTGTAACCGATCTGCGGAAAGCAGCTATTCTTCCGTGGAGGTGTGACGTAGAGGATGCGAAAAAACATATAGATAATTACTCTTATCGAGTTGTCTCCGTGGACTGGGGCGGAGGCGGAGTTAAAAACGGCAAGTCCGTAATGGAGTACCAGTCTTACACCGCGATTGCCGTAATGGGTATCTCTCCCGACGGAAAGCTAGATGTCATCTACGGGTACCGCAGTTTGCACCCTCACGATCACGTACGCGAAGCTAAAGTTATTTTAGGCGTGATGAATCATTTTAAGTGCACACACCTGGTGCACGACTACACGGGCGCAGGTTCTATTCGGGAGACAGTTATCAACCAAGCAGGTCTGCCGCTTGGAAACATACTTCCGATTGCATATACCGGGCCGGTAAAAGGCAACATACTGCAGTACAAACCTCCGACTGCGTTACACGCTAGAGCGCATTACAACATGGAAAAAGCTCGGAGTTTGAATTACACCTGCCAATTTATTAAGTCAGGGGTACTTAGATTTTTTCAGTACGATTACAAAGACGCGGGCAATGCCGGGTTAATGCACGATTTCTTGTACCTTATTGAAGATAAAACAGACACAGGCATGGGCAGAGACCGTTACCAAATACTACGAGATCCCGCAGGCCCAGATGATTTTGCACAGGCTGTTAACATGGGTGCCATGATGCTATGTAACATGAGCGGTCACTGGCCTAACATCGCAGACTACGAGTCTATCGAGATACAAGACGACGTTAAAATGGCGGTCACACCTAACGAGCCGTTTAAAGAGTTTTAACGTTTTTAGCTGCGTCGGCTAAATCTTTGAAGATTGGACTTAAGTTTCTGTATCTAGCCCAACGAGCAAACAAGTTTAAGACCTGCACATTCCACTGTGAATCGTCGTATAAAGATCGGGTGTCTTGTGAAGTCAACCACCTTAAAAAGTCAGGTATAACGCACTTAAATGAATTAGGTATTTTTTTAGGATACATTACGTCTGCTTCCGGGCATATAACACGAAAACATCCTTTACGCTTTCTTGTTTTTAACGATGGACACTCTACTACAGCTTTAAACGTTTGAGATCGTGGAGGCTTGTCCCGGCTAACTGCGCGCCAGTTGGGCGCCCAGTGGGAGTTAACTACGGGGATGCCCAGCAACCATAGTACGCGATGGAAAGCAGCGTCATGGTAATCATCGTGAGTAAATATTAGCTTGGGCACAGGCATGCCTGCCATAGGCGCCAGTATTTGATTTAAAAACCCAAGTATAATGCTCCAGGTCCATTTAGTTTCCAGCGTTCGGTTGGCAATTAAAGATTCAGAAACAGTAGAATCCCAGTTGTATTGCTTTAGCTGCGGTACTAACAAGGTTTCTTCAAACAGAGCCTCCGGCGTACTTTCGTACGTACCGTTTGAGATTTTGCAGTTTTGGAGTTGGAAGCTTTTTCCGTCCCAGCCCACCTTGTCCGCTCCGTTCCATACTTTTGGGCGCTGAAATTGCATTGCTAAGTGTATTAAGCTGACTCCTCCCGGCGCTTTTCTTTCGCAAAAATAACCGAAAGACTCTACTAAATCCCAAAGTTCTCTATTTAAAGACGCTCTGTTTTTTCCTGAAACCCGAAAAGAAAATGACCCTTCTTTTAGCTGAATTTTACCTGTGTATTCTGGCTTTTTGTTTTTCCTAACAATAATGTCAGTAACACATATGTTACCATCGAACAAAGGTTTTTGGCTTTTATCTTCGTACCAAACGCCTGCGCGGTTACTATACGTTTTTCCGCCTGACGATATTGTCTGGGTAAAATGAAGCGATTTTGTTTTTTGGCGTCCAATTGCAACCCGAACGTCTTCAAATAAAGAGTTGTCTAACTGGCTGCATTCTTCAAGTAAAAGCGATACTTTTTCTTTAGTTGTTGTAGGAAGTTTAGACCAAGATTTGATCGCGACCTGCCAAGGCTTGGCTTCTGCCTGAAGTGCTCGGTCAATATCTAATGTAGATTTTTGGTTTCTAACCCAGTGCGACATGCTTTCGTAATTGTTAGATTTAGGACCTATGTTTAACACTAGGTCGGCATTTGCTGACCGGCACTGGTAGAGCAAGCTTGCCGACGGTTTTGACTCCCAAAAAATAAGTCTTTTACCGTTAAATACCTGCCAGTTACATACCAAAACATCCTGAGGATCGTCCCGCCAACCGACAAAAGGAAGCGGTTTTAGGCTTGTAACAAAGTGACGCATATGTATTCGAAGCAAACTTAAAGCATCGCTGCTAAGAACTACATGATCCGAATCGTAATCAGAAACCGAATGTAAATACGCAAACCCTAGTGCAGCATTAGAAGACCTTCCATTTCTTCTCGCGTAAGTTTGAAACACCTGGTCAGTAGATTTTTTACCTTCTCGACCTACAAAAAGAATACTTGCAGCATTCCCTGGTGCTTTAAAATATGGGATGACTAAAACATCTCCCCATTTTTTACCTTTAAAGAACTCTGCTTTTTGGTAAGTTTTTCGGCCGCCCCAGAGATCTCGAACCTCTTTTACGTTGGAAATACCAAATAAAGTTGCAGGGCCTTGCTTAATCCGTTCGTAGCTAAGCTGGTTAAAATGAATGCCTAATTTGTTCCTTAGACGAGATAGGCCTATTCTGCTTTTGAGCAAGTTTTTCCTGGATCTCTGCCAAAGCTTGTCGGCTTTCTTATGGGTTTCAACGCACTTTTTGATGTAGCTATCAAACTCAGCAGACGTTACTCTAGTATTATGAATGTCTGCTAGTTTATTTACCGCTGTCTGTAGCGGTACGTCCCAAACTTGCGATGCTAGTTGAAACACGGACAACGACTGCTGACAGGAAGAACAGTATGCCCATTCTTCACCGTTTTTGTTATCCTTATAAATAGACATATCCCCTTCGCAGAAGGGGCAAACCGTCCTAACAGGAAAGACCGGATTTGTTTGTGGTAACCCTAGCGATGGCGCTATCACGGACCACGTCAAACTACGGAGACTCATAATGCCTTCAAAAAATACAGTTTTAGATCCCGCTAGTGATGTCAACCTGGAAGAGCTTGCTAGATTATCCAAGCTCTACGATTTTCCAGATTACGTCAAACAAGCGGATATCAATTTTACCACGAATCCGGCAAGTATCGGAGTAAATGCTTACGCAGATCCGGTTAGAAAGAAATTTGCATGCCATACAAAAGCAGCAACTTGGCTTTCCGGACTCTATTTCAACGAGAAAAAGGCCGAATACCATCCTAAGGATCGAACTCGCATATCTGCAAGATTAGAAAAGTTTGCAGACTACTTTGGGATTCGCAATGCGTATGACGATATTGAAAAGCAAGCTGCGGCGCTGAATGAGCAGCAGCTACCGGATTCTGCTTACGCATATGTGTGGGTAGACGATAGCGGAAACAAAGACCGGCATGTACCTCTAGACTCGGCAATGAATGTTAAAGCTGCTTCAGAGTGGCTAGAAAAATATCGAGATCACCTCCCCTTTTCTGACCGAACAGTCATTGCTAACAAAATCCTAGAGAAAGCAGCCTCATTTAGCGCATCGCTTTCTTCTGAAAGTGTTGCCATGCTGGAAAAACAAGCTGGACACGGAGTGCCTGATCCTACTGAAGTTTCAGAAATGATCGAGCAACGAGCGAAACTTGCTCCACGCCAGGTCCAGCGAGACGAGATTTTAAAGCTGGCAGCAGCAGTTAAATCAACACCAAAGGTAGCTTTGCAGCAAGACGCTCTGGTTAAACTTGCGTCTACTATTGACGACATCGACAACAAAATGCTTAACCTTCGCGGAAACTACACCGACGTAATTAAGCGACCCGAAGACGTTATCTTTAAAGTTACCTTTACTAAAGCTGCGTCAGAGCAGACAGAGCTGTGCACTTTGCAGACAGGTAGAGTCTACAAAAACGAACAGCTATCTAAACTTGCTCGAGAAGATGTCGAATCTGTTTTTGGAACAGACTTTGCAAACGAGGTTTGCACTGGACTAGACATCGACCCGGAAAAGATGGCAGAGGTAGCACACACCCTGCCTACTCCAGACGCGGAGCTTCTTGAGCACCTACTAAACGAAGTAGGTCAAGGGCCTCAATTTGCTAAGCAAGCTAACGACTCTATGTCTGACGATACCTTGCAAGCACTGGCCGCGTTATACAGCTAGTGATACGAGCTGTTTTTGTCTTGGCATCTTGCAATCGGTAAAGCACAACTTGCAATTAGAGCAGGTTGTGCTTGTTACCCCGTTGTCGTAGGGGCACACTAGACGACCTTTTCGATCAAACTTCAGTACATTTTTAGTGTTGTCCCTGAAGTTAAGATCTACCTTATAAGGTGCTACGTCATCGTCGTGCGTCATTAGATAAGCTCGCCGTATGTTTCGAGAACGCGGCGGCGCTCCTGTTTCTGCGTCACACGAGTAGAACAGGTAAACGTTGGGTAACGAACCTAACTCTTCTAATGCCGCAACAAATTTCTTCTGTCGCCAGCTACGCGTGTAACCGTAAAACGTTACGTTTGGTTTTCTTTTAGCGACTTTAATCCATTTGCGAACATACTCTACAGAGTAGAAGTCGCCGCTAACGTGAATACGAACCACCCGCGCAAAAGCTCGAGCAATACTTGCGGACAGGTACCCTGAGAAATGTTTATCAAGAGATAGCTCGTAATTTTTCTTGTGGGATTCTTTTACATTAGGCATGCGAAAGAACCCTTTCATTGCGTAGCACATAGAAGCACACAGCTCTGTAGCGCCTACGCAAATTGCCTTCATTGCAGGAATACTAAAGCACCAAATCAAAGCGCCCAGTTTAGAATTTCCTTGTACTATACCCATTTTTAAGTTCCTCCTTATCGAAGCCAGGGGGGTGCTGGGTTGTTTAACTCTTCCTTTGCGATCTTTTCAATAGCGTTAATCATGTCCCACAGATCGGTCACGTCAGGCTCATGGTCCATCGGCAGGTTGCGGGCTTTTTCGATGATCTCAAGTATCTCATCCATTGGTTGTCTCCCAGATTTGTTTTTCTTCCGCAGTCAAGCAATCGTCACAAACTCGATTAGAGCCGTCACTGAATTCGCCTGGGTCGTCATCACCGTACACGTCGTACGGCGAGTAATCTTCGTCAATGCCAATCTTTTTATCGCACCGATCACAGTCGAGAGCCATACAGTCTGGACACCCGTAGCCGTCACGGTACTCTTTTGTTTCTTCGTCGTAGGTATCAGCACCAATGCGGTTAACAAAGTTGCCGCTACC
>WLWF01000157.1_pt1 | contig 63212 bp, 86 predicted proteins | sample 6718331 | NCBI WGS metagenome assembly WLWF01 (sample SAMN12718692, study PRJNA515312) | sponge metagenome | isolation source: marine sponge | host: Mycale hentscheli | place: New Zealand: South Island, Marlborough, Capsize Point | collected 2003-05-01 | reverse complement strand
TATATTACGCATTTTCCTGAAGCCCCTAATGTTGACTTCACTGCGTCGGATAATTTATAAACGCCTGACAATATTTTATTTCGTGCCTTATCGCCGAAATTCAAATCTTTTACGATTTGACTTGGTAGATTAAATTCCATTTTATTTTATTTAATTGTTAATTTACTTATTATATAGTTACGTGCTTTTTTAAATACACGATTTATTATTCACCTTTAGGTGGTATCTTTTCACCACCTTCTTCTGACTCTTCTTTTGGCACATCTGGAAATGTTACAGAAAATGTCTCTTGTTTACCCATTGTGGCAGTCATAGACTTGTCGCCGCGCATGTAGTAAAAAGGAGGTTCGTCAAGAGCCGCCTCTTCGTAATCCTGCCAATATAAAGTAACATCACCTTTCTTTTTTGGAAGTTCCTTGGCGCTAACTAGCTCTGATCTTGATTCGTTGGCTAATTCTTTTTCAGAAAATTTATAGCCCTGTATTTTTCTCTGCATTAGTATATTGAATAATGAGTGTTAATATTACTTTCAATAGCAGTCGCGTTCGATGCGGGATCAGTAAAGTACAATATAAACTCTTGTAGCTTTATATTACCGTTTTGGCCGCCTTCTCCGCTCTCTCCCAAATGTATCGCATTAACATCAGTTGATCCGTTTGCAGTAGCGCCAATAACAGGGTACTGAGTTGTGTTTATTTTTAGTGTTGAGCCTGCTGATGGTATTGTAGCAACCGCTTGCCGAGCGTAGTACAGTGATTGAGGAAACGTTCCAATTTTTGGGAATGTTAGATCCGATTGGAAACCTTGAAGCTTACCTTCAATTCCATTCCACCTAAAAGAATTATACCCTACGATCGGGGCAAATATGGCATTGTTTAACCCATACATATATCCATCGCCTTCTTCTGGAGAAGAAACCCAAGTATTAACCGCAAACAAATAGTAATTTTGATTAAAAAGGGGGCCTGTTAGTAAAACTTGTAAAGAATCATCTACCCCATCAAACACCATACAAGGTTTTCCATTTTCAAGTGACACCTCGTAACCTCCAACGCCGTCTTCAACGAATATTTTAGGTTGTTGTAGGGCAGTAAAATTTAAAACATCGCTACTACCGCTTTGATCATACCATTTAGCAACAAACCCTTCACTTCCACCGCAAAAAGTAGCTAAAGTTCCGTCTGTTATTTCAGTTGCAGTAAAGTCTTGTTCTGTATTGTCGCTGGATCTTCTGACCCTAACCACGCTTGTAACAGTAGAGCTTAGCTGTCTAAGTGAATAAGAGTGTCCGGTTGTATTCGGGTAGTCATCTAGCAGAAAGCTTGCGCCTCCGCCGCCTCCGCCGCCTAAGCCTAAGTTTACCATTGGGATACCTATTCCCATGCTGTTACCTACTGCCATATTATTTTAAAGCTACAAAGTCAGATGCAGTTGTTGCTCCTTTTGGACTTGTGTCAATAACGTAATCTACTATTACAGGTAGTATAGATCCAGATGGTACGGCTTTAAAAAATATAGGATCATAAGGCTGTCCACCGCCTCGAGTACCCACTATAATCACGTTAATGTCTCCACCTGTCCCTACATACAAACAAGCTCCTCCTAAAAACCCTGTTCGGCTTTCACTTTGTGCTTTTGTAACTATTTGAACATCATCATCTGCTTCTGTTCCAAAATCTGGTTGATTTCCGTATTGTCCCATTTTAATTCTTTTATTATATTAATACTCTTTACCCTGTGCACAAAGAACAGCGTTTAATGGTTTGTAAGGCACACCGGCATGATTAAGCTTCATACCTGTTATACCGCTAGAACTTCCTTTACCTTTTGGAAAAGCAGCTAAGTTTAATGGGCCATCCCATACCGCGCTTTCTCCTACCTGACCTTCTAGGCTAGGGTTACCAATAATCATTTTGCTTTTTAAATCCATGTTATATTTTTTTATTCATTCTCATTTTTGCTGCACCAACAGATGCATTTCTCATAAATTCTGTTCCAAACATTTCAGATGCAGGATCTCCAGGAGAAGGCATTGCTTCTTGTAATGATCCAGGTGATGCTGATGCATCTAATGTTCCAGTTGCTACCGGCGCAGGGGGTGGTGTAGATACTTGACCAGCAGCACCTACGCCTGTTACAAATTTTTGTATTGGTTGAGTTGCTTGTACTGATTCTCCACCTGATCCTTCTAACGCATCTAGTCTTGACTCAAGGTTCTCAAATCTTTGTACCATACCAGCTCCTCCAAAAGCCGCCTTTGGATTTGCAACTGATGTGGTTTTTTTCCTACTTTCTAAAGCACGTTTCATCGCCGCTTGTGCAGCTGATCCTGCGGCACCTAGCGCTCCTCCTGTCATAAAATTATTTTCTGATCCACCGCTCATAGCGGATGCGGCTGTTCCTGCTGCCATAATTTACCTGTTTTTATCTCTGTTAACGTTATACACAGATGTTTGTAATACTTTATCCATGTATGTTTTCCCCTGCATTATAGAGTTTCTTCTTTCACTTGTAGGTATATCATCTTCTCCAGTCATTATTCTATAGACTCTGCTGATAAGTTGCTTGCCTTTAAAAGAAACCTTATATATGTTATATTTCTGGGTTGTTCTATTTCTTTTTCTCCAAACTGTTACCCAGTCTTCTTGAATAAGTTTGTTCCATCTTCTGTTGTTCCAGCTAAATGAATAACTCCCCATTTTAAAATCATCGATTGTAAACATATCTATACAATCTAAATATATAAGTAACTCAAGCTCAGCGTCAGTTAAGTCGTTGTTTCTACAGGCCCATTTGCGTATCGTACGGTAATGTTTCAGCAGATTGAAATCTTTTAAATCTCCTGCTTCTAGCCTTTTCATATCACAACGACAATATCTTGAACTTTTATTACTTGTAATTTTTTATCACCATGCTCTATATTATGACCAGCGTGTTTGTCATAAAATATGTGATCGTTCTTTTTTAGAAATGATTGATCACCTGGATCTATTACTTCTGCTTGAACATATCTAATATCGTCTCTATCGTTTTCAGATAACAACAAACCTCCTTTAGTTTTAGTTGTTTTCTTTTCTAGCTTATTAACTAATAAATAACTACCTACTGCTTTCATCAATTCTCATATTATTAATTACACAATCAGTTGATAGTATTGTTGTCGCTACTGAAGCTGCGTTTTTCAAGGCGCTCTTTGTTACAAGTAGCGGATCTATAATACCAGCCTTAATCATATTTACCATATTTCCTGTAACCACGTTTATGCCTTCGCCTTTGTTTTTAGGTTCATCAACCTCTAAACCAGCGTTGTGCAAAATTGTTTTATACGGTGCTTTGATAGCTTTTTTTAATATGCTTTGTCCAGGTACTTTTTTGTCTAAAGACTTTGAAGCATTTAACAAAGCTATACCACCACCTGGTACTATACCTTCTTTTATCGCAGCTCTTGTAGCGCATATAGCATCTTCTACTCTATCTTGTTTTTCTTTTAATTCAATAGCTGAATTAGCACCAACTTTAACTACCGCTACCTTAGCGCTTAGTCTAGCTAGTCTTTGCTCTAAACCTACTCTAACATGTTCTTTGTTAGTTTCTAATAACTTAGATCTTATCTGGTTTATTATAGACTCAACTTCTTCTGAATCTTTCTCAACTCTAATTATTGACTTATCTTTTTCAGTGACAACCTTAATACATCGCCCTAAGTAATCTACCTCTATAGAACTTAAATCATCACCTAAGTCTTCATTAACAACAGTAGCTCCTGTTAGTAAGGCTAAGTCATCTAGTATCTCTTTACGTCTTAACCCGTATGCCGGAGAATCTAAAACGTTTATCTTTATATTACCTTTCATTTTATTCATAAGTAGTGCAGACATAACATTTGCTTCTACCTCACCTATAATTAATAAAGGTTCTTTTGTTTTTATAACATGTTCTAGTACTGGTTGTATCTGTCTTATTGAATCAACTTTAGAATCTATAAGCAACACCAGAGGGTTATCTAGCTCTGCTGTACCAGCTTCTTTGTTTGTTATAAAGTTGGGATTTAATAATCCTTTATTGTACTCTACCCCTTCTACTACTTCAACAGTTGTTTCACCTTCGGCTGAAGGCTCCATTACTACTAGACCTGCATCTCCTACTTTCTTAAAAGCATCTGCTATTATAGAACCTAGTTCTTTATCGTTGTTTGTAGATATGATAGCTATGTCGTCTATCTTGTCTTTTACAGGTACAGATTGGTTTTCTAATTCTTTAATAACTATATCTACACCGTTTAGTATCTGCTCCTTTATAGCCCTAACGTCTTTATCGTTTTGCTTGTATGCTTCGTCTATTATAGCGTGGGCCAAGATAGTCGCGGTGGTGGTACCGTCACCAGCCTCTTTAACGGTCTTGCGTGCTGCTTCTTTCAAAAGTGTAGCCCCTATGTTTTCTACTGGGTCTCTAAGAAATATAGCGTCTGCAACCGTAACACCGTCTTTTGTAATAAGTGGCTTACCACTCGTGTCTTCTAGTATAACACATTTACCGCTAGCCCCAAGTGTGGAGCTAACAGCTTTTGTAAGTTTCTCTATTCCTTTAAATATTTCGTCCCTAGCTTCGTCTCCGAAGTTGAGGTTCTTTACTATAGCGTCTGCCATGATTTAATTTAATTTGATTTAATTATTACTTAAAGGTTTTTACCACCTTTGGTCCTTTAACGAACTCTAATTTTGCTGAATAATGTTCGATGCTACCATCAATAGCGGCTTCGGCTGATTCAATGGTTTCTCTTCTAGTTACATCTAACCAGTTTTCGCAGCATGTATCTTTTTCTGGATCGCAATTACAGTCTGGATCTTTATACTCTGTTTGATAAAATCCATTAGGTAATTGAACAATCCTCCAGTTTTTCTTTTCTGATAAGTGTTTCCACCAATCTATCTGGTCTTGGGATAATTGATTTGGTTGACTAGACCATGTGTCAGTCTTATAGTATAATGTCATTGGTTTTGGTTTTAATTAGACATTTGGTTGTGCTCTCGCCCGAGCAGGGTATGTTGTTTATTATTACTTGGTTTTATTTGTTTTTACTCTAAAGCTTGCACCCTTGCTTCTAATTGCTCTATCTTTTCTATGGCGTCTTTTAACGCTGCTGCTAATAGCGGCACTATTTTGCTTTGATCTATACCTTGATATATTGGATTACCATCTTTGTCGACTGCGTCTTTTTCTCCATTTATAGCTTCATGAACAACTTCGCCAGCTTCATGTGCTAGGAATCCATCTACAATATAATCAGCATCTCCACCTATAAAATTAAATTTACATGGTTTCAGCTGTTTAATTCTTTCTATACCGTCAGATATAGGGACGATGTTTTCTTTTAGTCTATAATCAGAAGACGTGCTGTACTGAACAGTGTACTGGTTTGATCCTATGAATCCCCTTTCAGAGTAAGCTGGAGGCGATCCTGCCGGGTTGTTACGATAATAAAAGCCAACGAGTTTCATTAAATTATTGTTGTCCGTGGCGGTATTTGTTAGCCTAAGTAACGCTGAATCCGTTACATTTGCTAGCGCCTGTATATCTAAAGCCGACGCGGGGGTTGTGATTGAAGGAGCTATACCTACGTGACCATTGCTTGTCACCATGAAGTTTATGTCACCAGCTGAATTACCTACTGAAAAAGCGTTAGTGCTTGTTGAACCCGCTTTTATGCTTACGCCAGCGTATCCAGCAGTGGAACCGTTCACAAACTCAGCTACAAATCCAGTATCATTTTTTGTAACTGATAAAGGATACGATGGAGTAGGTGTTCCAATACCTACTTTCCCTCCTGCATAGTTTATGCCTCCTGTAACAGTGTCCCAAGGTGATGACGACGCTACCAGGAAACTAGATAAAGTGCTTAAAGTTACATTCCTCAAAGGATTACCCGTAGACGACACGTCTGTTATCGGTATTAAATCACTGTTTGATAGCGTGGATAGTGTAGGATAGCTTGATATATTTGCCATAATGTTTTTCTTTTACTTTATATAGTAGTATACCCTATATTCTTACAGGAAAAGTGTAATACTTCCAAAAACAGTGACACTTGCCCCTTACTTATATACCTTATAAGGCTTATGTCACACTTTTTATATTACTTATACTGGGTTATGGGGCTGCACCTATCCTACTGGCTATCAACTTGTTATGTAAAATCGTTTTGAAATGACGTAGCCCCCTGATTTCCAGACGTTTACATGTATATATACGAGTTTTTTATATATATTTCATAGATATTCACAACTATTATTCTAAAATATATACAAACTTAATACGAAGTAACATTGATAATATAATAAATAACGAAACAAACTAACATACAAATAATAATAATACTAAACTAAATATCAAATATGATTTTACTTCTTATCGCAATACCAATCGCTTTATTCGCTACATTCTTACGCACAAACAACTATGACAAATAGTCATATGACATTGTGTCATGACAAAGAGTCATTGTGCAATACTATAATAACTATTTCAACTTACAAACAAATATACACTTTTATACAAACTAAATACAAATCAATTCTGATAATATAATAAATAACTAATAACAAATAAATAATAACTAAATACTTTTAACTATGTCAAATTCAAATTCAATTTCAACTTCAAACAATTCTTTAACTTCAAAACGCTTCGTCATCAGAAAATCGCTTATTGGCAAAAACACTGTCATCAATGTCGAATTCAAAAGTGGCAAAACTTTCACTTACAATCACGATAAAGCGTATGAAATTATGAAAGATAAATTATCCACTATGAACTGCTTCGAAAAGTACAAATCATATACTTCTTCAACAAGCGTTCCAGTTATCTTGCGCGACAAAGAAGTTATATAATTAACTTAACTTCTTTTTGTCAAACAGACATAACGGTTTCACTCTGCATTTTGACTGCGTGAGCTCTACTTTGTGAGGTGGTTCGATTCCACCAATGTCTACTAATATAATAATAAATAATATAACTATGAGAAAATTCAAACACACTGTACTAATAGTACTTAAAAGAGTAAACAAAGTATTAACTGACTTAGGTGCCGGAGCGGGTTACGCTTTACGCAACTAACAAACAAAATACAAACTACTTTTGATAATATAATAAATAACTAAAACAATATAACTATGTCTACATTTTCATATACACTACTAAAAATATCTTGGCGATTGTACGACAAGCATTATACTAAACTAACTGATGAGCAAAGGTCTCATGTACTAGATATCTACTACGATTTCTACTAGTAATAATAAAGGTGACTATCCGAACCTGCGGGCAACGAGCTTAACTGGATAGAACAAAAGACATATTGGCGTGTACAATAGTGTGCGGTGGGTTCGACTCTCACCATGTCTACTAAAACAATTAACTATGCAATTTATACTAACTTGCCCAAACGGCAAAAAAATAGATATGTCAAGTGACGTACTAAAACAAATGGACGGTGAGGTCGATAGCTCTTACGTACTAGAAAAAATAACTTATTATAAACTAACTAATCAAGAATAACTATGCTAGAATATAGAAACATTAAATTTATTTACCATGACTGGAAAACGTGGAATGGCAAAAAAGCTTATGGTTACAAGTGTAATGACGAGAACTTATTAAAGAATGTCAATACTCGTAGCTTCGGTACTAAGAAACTGTCTGAGATGCACTCACAAATAGATTACTATTTAGATAACACTGAGCTTCATAAAAAGCAAAGACAGCTAACAGAAGCAGGTATCACAGCATACTACGCAGATAAGAGAGCTAACGGTAACAATTATACAGGAGATTAATATGCTAGATTTAGAATACTACATCGATATAGATTGGAGCGGATTATGCGAAGATTACGACTTGAAACAAGGTGATATTTCACCTGAACAAGCAATAAGACTATCAGAGTTTAAAGAAGATATCAACGTTATATTAAACGAGTTTATACAGCAAAACAAATAAAATACAAATCTATATTGATAATATAATAAATAACTTATAATAACAAAACTATGCAGAAAATTAAATTCTTCAACAAAGACGGCCAACCTTGCGCCTTAACAAACAAATTTTACAAAGGCTATACTATTGGCAATATTCCAAAACGCTTCGGCTTCATATATGATGAAGACAAAGAACAAGATGGCTTGTCACACTGGTTTAACTACAAAGGCATTACATATATATGGGAGTAATGACTATGAAAGAGCTATGCGAATACTCTAAACAACAACAGATATTGCGAGCTGCGGTGCATAGACGTAAGCACGCCCATGAAGGATTGTGCAGTGGACTCACTGACGCTGAGTATAACCGTGTGGTTACAAGGCAAAAGTCTACCTTTTCAAAGGCTAGAAAGTTCACTCACAACCGTATGTGGCGAGAAACAGGTAAAAATTATTCAGTAGAACAACTAAAAACAATAGTAAAATCATGAGCGATTCACAAAGAAAATGGCGCGAGATGCAAGAAACAGAAAACAATGTAGAAGATAATTACTTATTTGTACTAGACTACCTAGATGGTAAGGTATACAGGTATGACATTAGCTCTTTATGTAACGAAGAAAATAACCTACAACCAGGCTATGAAGCTTGTGAAGCGTTCTTAATTGGCGCAGGTCACAGTTTAAGCAACATAGAGTGGATGGCAACTAAAGAAGACAATATAGAATATGGGAACTAGATTATTAAATAAAGAACAAATAAGAGAAGAGATATACACAGATATCATACAAGAATACTGTGACTTATCTCAAGACCAGATATCTAACATAGTTGATAACGAGATGAAGAAGCATGGACTTGGCATAAGCGTGAAGCTAAGCTTAACAGCAATAGAGCATAACGTCTTGCTAGTTGCACTAGATCACTTAGAAGAAGAGTTACAAGATTTAAGAAATGGATTTGGTGATGACTTAGATGTTGAAGTATACAACTTAGATAGAATAATAGCAATTAAAAATATTAAAAAAATACTAAAAGATTATGAATAAAGAACACAAAAACCCATGGGATTTAGCGTATGAGCTAAGCAAAGACTATTACACTAGAGCAGATATAGATGAGATGCTATTCTGTGAGATAGAAGAATTAATAAATCAAGAATAAATATGAAAGAATACATGAAACAAGATGTAAGAGTTAACGGATGGGACTTTGAATACGTAGAAAATGACTACGATGACAAGTTCTACCAATGTAGAGGTGAAGTTATGTACGATGACGAGCATGACGAAATGCCTGAACCAAGTCTATGGAGAGCAGCTGTAGAATTAGAAAAACAACTAACAGACGAAGGAATTAAATGCGAAGCAGGTCACTCTGAAAAAGGTTGGGTTGAAGTAACAATTTTAAATAAGCAATAATGAGTAAAATAGATGAAATAATAGAAAAAGAGTTAGCTATATTTGATAGGTCAATAGTAGCTACGCCTGGTAATAGAGAAAGATTAGACCAGTTCGCTAAAGCAAACAATGGCGCTAATGATGTGTTGCTAACACAAATGGCAGTGCAATTAGGGTATATAACTGCTCTAAAATTTATAAAAGAAGAAATAAATATATGAGTGCAATGTCAGAATTAGATTTGGTTGCGCAAGGTGTAGCAGATCACATAAGAGAAATAATAGCAGATAGTGTCGACTGGCAACTAGCTGATGTACCGTTAAACGGTGATAGCTATTTAGAAATGAAAGAGTATGTAGTTAGATTAGCTTTAGAAAAGCTGTACAATAATAATACAAACACTATTTGATAATATAATAAACTAAAAATAAATAAATATGTATTGTAGATGCGGCACAGAAGTGCACCCAGTTAGATTAGAGTTAGGATATAACACATGTATGCCATGTAGTAAAACAAAGACATACTCATATATTCCTATTATCGAACACAAAACAGGTAATACAATACAAATTGTAAGTCAAGAGCTTAGTGCTATGGTACACAAGTCCTGGCGTAGAAAGTAAATATAAAGAGTTTTACGGTGCGTGCTCTATAAATACTAAAACCGATTTCTTATGTTTGTGAAGGGCTCAGTATGGCTATAATGGTTAAGCTGACGAAGATCCTTTAATTTCATGAGTAGCAGTATCACGAGCGGCAGAGTAATTAACTGCTGGCACGGTGGAAGTCCGACCGCACGGCTGAGCAGTACAGATGGTTAATCAACACTATCTATGGCTGTAAAGTATTGGCGAAGATAACTGCGTAAAGGGGGTGACATGGTTTTGACATGGTAGAAAGCCTGCAACAGGAACTATTATGCACGAGAGTTCGATTCTCTCCACCTCCACAAAATAAATACAAACAAAGTATGATAATATAATAAATTAAACTAAATTAAACATGAGAAACACATACACTTGGCGAGAAGAAGCCCAGATGCTTGAAGATTCTTACGCACGTAGGCTACTAATCGAGCACAACATTAAAGAAGTAACAACACAGCGGCAAGCTAAAAATGGAACTAGAGAGTTTGAATTCCCTTGTCCTGCAAGTCCTTACTGGCAATCTAATAAAAAAGGTCATAGTAAAAGACTTAGACTTGCTGTATTTGAGTCAGGCTATGTTCGTAGACAAAACGGATGCTACAGCGCTTATCAAATTAACCCACAATACAAACAAGAAACAAGGCGTGTTATAACTAATAGCAATGGTGAGATTGAAGTTAGAAAGTTTACAGGTAAAGCTAGAGCTTTGATACACAATCCATTAACTAGAATGGTATACATGTTAAATTATTATCTTAAAAATTACAAACAATATGAGTAAAATTAAAACCGTCTACGACGAGCTGTTGCCTGACGTTAAAAAACAATTACAAGCTAGTGCTAGAGAGTACAGTAGCGCTAAACGATTAAAGTATGTACTAATGACTAAATATACATGGTCCGCGTTAACTATTGATGAAATGCGAGATCTATTTACTTACACTAAGCTAAATGGCTGGGAGTTAGAAGCCTACAGTTTTATGTATGGTGATAAAATCTTAATAAAAGAATAATATGAAGAAATTAACAGATGAATTAATAGAAAAAAAGCTAGAAGATCAAGGTATTCTTATGGCTGAAGAAATGGATCATAACAAAAAACTAGAACTAGTAATGGATCACTTTGAATCAGAATTTACTCATGAATGGAGTAACTATGGTTTTGTCTTTACTACATTAGAAACCGCTGATGGTTATGAGCTATATATGGCTACAGATGATGATAGAAGACCTGATTTTAGTAGCGATGTATACTATTACGACAGTCAATGGTTTGAAAAACTAACAGACGTTATCATAGAAGGCAATAGAATACAAATAGATGAGTACATGATGGACGAGTATGGCTTTCAAGATGCTATAGATGAAACTTACAAAGAGTTTTACAATGATAAATTAAAAGATATAGAAGACGAATTAATAGAACAAGGATATGAAAGAGAAAAAACAGGAACTACCGAAGTGGTTTAAGGGTGCAACATATCATGAAGGTGAAGTTGTACAAAACAGATTTACAGGTCAAAGTATTGAGCTGAATAATATAGAGCTTAGTATGTATGACTTCGTTATGGGTGCAAATATGGTATCTGAACTAGGTATGTCAACTACTAACGACGAGATAGTTAGAGATTTAAGAAAAGGATTATCTTGGTTTAGACAAAACAATGCAGAAGCCTATATGGTTTTACTGGATTAACAATAGGCGCGATGGAAAATATAGAGCAGGTTCGATTCCTGCTGCGCCAACTAATTATTAACTAAAAACAAAAAATTATGGCAAATATGAGCTATTGCAGGTTTGAAAACACTGCACAAGCCCTACAAGACTGTGTGTGGGCTATCGAGAACGATGAGGTATATGACTTCAGTGACTACGAATTAAACGGATTTAAAAAGCTAATAAGATTAGCTGAAGACGTAGCACAAATGGATCATGAAACCAAACAAATAGTTATATACTACGAAACCAGAGATTAATATGAACACTATAAAAATAAATTATGGCAACTAGAAGTGTAACAATGATAGTGGATAGAGAGCTAGCTTCACACAATGAGGCTGGCTTTGCTTGTAATCCTGAATTAGTAGACGGAAACAGCTATGTAAACATGTACCTTCATCATGATGGTTATCCTCAGTTTAGAGCTGTAGAGCTTGCTAATTGGATTAAACACACCAAGAAACGTGGAGGTATTACAGATTCTGCTAGGGTAGCATCTAATCTAGTTAAAGATTTTCATTATGAATCTCAATATCTATATCCGTCTCACGTAGATATAGATCACCATTACACATATATTATGTGGACTGGTAAAAAAGACGTGTGGATATCTTGTTGGGATCAGTATAAAAGCGAGTGTGTATTTGTACTAAGGTCTGAAGATATTCCTAAAAGATACAGAAGTGATTATGATTACACTGATTGGGAGAAACACAAACAAAATACAAACGCGTATTGATAATATATACATGAACGACGAAGATATTGAAAAAATAGCAAAACGAGTTGCTGAATTACTTTATGAATTAGCGGCGAATCCTACAGCATACGAAGACTCTTTCAAAATACCAGAGGAAGACAAAGAACAAATACTGTTAGCTGAACTAGCTAGACTTATGACGCTATTGTCTTCTTACTTAGAAAAAGAAGAGTACGATAAGTGTGCTATAATACAGAATAAAATTAAAATAATAGAAAACAAAATAGAAAAATTATGATAAAACCAATGCTTGCCCATAAAGTCGGCAAGAAAGATATTGATTTTTATGATAAGGTATTTTTACAACCAAAACTAGATGGTGTACGGTGCATCTTTACTAAAGACGGCGCATTTTCACGCACAGGTAAGCAATTTAAAAATGTTGCTCATCTTGAGTATGATCTTGCAGGCTTTTTTGAAGATCACCCTTTTACTATTTTAGATGGTGAGCTATATAATCACAAGCTTAAAAATGACTTTGAAAAAATTATATCATTAGTAAGAAAAACAAAACCAACTGAAGACGACAGGCTCGATGCGCAACATCTTGTACAATATCACGTGTATGACACAATGGCATCTTTTGTTAATTACGAAGCTCGTTACGATTGGCTTGTAGCTAATTTACCAATAGCAAGATCTATGACACTGATTATAAATCCTATTGTAATAAGTATGACACAAGCTAAAGACATGCACCAGATGTACTTAGAACAAGGCTACGAAGGCTCTATGTTGCGTACAAACGGCTTTTATGAGCAAAAACGATCTTACAACTTACAAAAGTTTAAAGACTTTCAAGACACTGAGGCTACAATTATTGACTACGTACCTGGTAAAGGTAAACGTATAGGTACACTAGGTAAGTTTATTATGCGAGATGATGATGGTATTGAGTTTGGTTGTCCACCAGGTAAAGGTTATGACTATGAAGCTCTAGCTGATATGCTTGTAGATGTAAATGATTATATCGGTAAGCGAGCTACGTTCACCTATTTTCAACGAACTAAAGCAGGTTCTTACAGACACCCGCTGTTTAAATGTATAAGAAATTATGAGTAAATTAATATGGAAACTATACAACGAGAACATGATAAGCCAAGAAGTAGCAAACCTCTTATTAGAGAAACACTATGAATAATGAATATATTTTATTTAGATAGAGACCCAGTTAAAGCTGCACAGATACAATACAACAAGCATGTGGTTAAGATGATCTTAGAATCAGCCCAGATGCTTTGTACAGCACATCATCATTATGCAGAATCATATAATTATAAAACCTTTGTACCATACAAAAAAGCTCATTACAATCACCCATCAACTATATGGGCAAGAGGTAATAGAAGCCAGTACAGATGGCTATATAATCATATGATTGCTCTTGGTGAAGAGTATACTAAACGATATGGCAAAACGCATTTAAGTATTACCAAATGTAAGCCAACACTACAATTTCATCCTAATGGTATACCTGATGGCTTCTTTACAGAACCTCCACAGTGTATGCCAGATGAGTATAAAGTAGAAGGTGACAGTTTGTCAGCTTACTGGAATTATTATGAACAAGAAAAATATAAAATAAAAGCAAAAGATGAGCAAAAAATTGTACGAACACTTAATATCAACTAATTATGAGAATATATCTGAACGCATTAAAAAGGCGCAAAAGAAAAGCCCAGCACGTAAGGTTCATGGAAAACAAAATAAACCTACTTAATGGTGAAATAATAAGAGATGTTATTTCAGGTAATAATAAACTAAAAGTTTATAATAAAGCAAGGCTTTTAAATAAATATAATAGAAGATTAAAACTAATTTTATACTAAGCATGACACATGCCCTATAGTATATATAAGTAATAGGCTTATGTCACAAAAAAGAAACATACAATGGCTCAATGAGCACAAAGTTATTTATAGGCAACTGCCTGTCAATGACGTCGCTACCATTGAAACAGATAAGTACATGTTCTTTGAAAATGGTACATACGAACACTATTGTTTATTCAATACTAAAGCTAAGATAACGACGTATAAAAGTCTTAAATGGCATTTTCTTGTTTTATATTACTTAAATCAGGATAATGGGCTATTGCCTTCACATGTATATGAATTTATTGCAGATAAAGAAAACGGATTTGTTACGTTTTTTATTAGTGACAAAAAGTTAAACGCTATGATAGACGATGTATTTGTAACAGGCGGTGAGCCTCCAAAAAATAAACTACGTAAAGTTATATTTAAAGACTTTTGTATGTTAGATGTTAGTGAAAAGCTTAAGATTGTAGGTAAGTTAATAGGTAGAAAAAACATGATAGATGCAGAAGCTATATATCAATGTATGCTAGATATTAATGAGCTTGGCAATAAAATTACGTGGAGCAAGGTGGCTAGTATGCTTAACTGCTCTACAAGAACTGTTCAAAGAAATTTAAACGAGTCATTAAAAAATGAAAAAAAACTTTTAAATGAAGAAATATAACATTCAAAATTACATCAGATACAAAGAAGATGTAAAGAAATCTATCAATGATTTAGAAGGTTTGTTTTGGGATGAGTACACTAGAGATGAGTTAGTTATTAAATTTATGCCACTAGTTGAGTCTATGGCAAGAAAATTTTCAACAGCAGGACACGCATCGGGTGTATTAAGCATTTTAGATCTACTACAAATTGGTAATGAAGCTTTAGTAAGAGCAGTAGACAAGCTCAACTGGGAAATACTAAATGAAAAAGAAGACGTTGAAAAGTCTTTAAAATCTTTTTTCAGTAAAAGAATTAAAGGAGCAATACGCAGAAGAATAGATAGACACAGAGGTAACATAAGAATACCAGAACACAAGCTAAATGAAATGAGGTCTACAAAAGACAAAGCTATGGTGCAAATGTTTTTTAATTCTATATTTTTAAGTATAGATAAACCTATGAAAAACGAAGAAGAAAGCATGTACCATCAAATTGAAGACAGCTCTGAACCATACAATATACAATTACTAAATTTATATTTAAAAGGTTTAATGCAAAAGCATCTTAAAAATCAAGAGTATGAAGTGTTAAGACTTTCATATGGATTAGACTGTGAAAAGCATTCAGCAAAGCAGATAGCATCTATATTAAAAATACCAGGTGTTAGTAATTATGTGCGTGTTTCAGAAATAAAAAGACAAGCAGTAGACAGGCTAATAAACAATGTAGATCACTCACAAGTGCTTGACTACCTGTAAGTTAACCATGTAAAACTGTATATTTATGTGTAATTATATAGATATACCAAATACCAAATATTATGACTTTAAACGACAAGTTAATAGAAATTCAAACAAAGTTTAAATCTAAAAAATCTAGATTTAATTCCTTCGGCAAATATAACTTCAGATCAGCCGAAGACATTCTCGAAGCTACAAAACCCTTTTTAAAGGAGCTAGGTGTCTCAGTTACAATTAATGAAGAGCTAATATCCCCAAGTGATAAGCCGGTTATAAAAACCACGGCATTATTAAGTGATGGGAAAGGCCAAATTACAGCGCAAGCTATTGTAGGTGTAGACTTGAACCAAAAAGGTATGCAAGTACCTCAACAATATGGTAGCGCATCGAGTTATGGCAAGAAGTATGCGCTTGGTAATCTGTTTTTAATAGATGACACAGCAGATGCGGATGCAACTAATGATCATGGTAAGAAGAAATTCGAACCTAAGAAGCCAACTTTAACGTCTAAGAAAGATCCAGCTTATGAAAAAGCGGTTCAATATGTAACAGCAGGCGGTAAAGTGTCAGCCATAAAGGCTAAATATGCTCTATCTCAAGAAATAGAAGGAGCATTAAACACACTATAATATGAATAAAGAAGAGGTAATTAAAAAGTTACGAGAAGACGAACATTACTACGGTGCTTTTGGAAAACAGTACTTAAGTAATTCTGATGTCGGAACTTTACTTAAAAACCCTCTGAGTCTTGGTAAGGCTTTAGAGCCTAGGCCAGCATTTTTAGTAGGTGGTTATTTTCATACCGCTATTCTAGAACCAGATAAACTTAAAAAGTTTAAGATAATAGAAGCAACTACTAGAAACACAAAGGCATACAGAGAGATGTCCGGCGGAGAACTATGCTTATTACAACATGAGGTTGATCAAATAGAAAAACTAACAGATAAAATGTTAGAAAATAAAATTTGCCACGATCTTATTAGAGGTAATAATGTAGAGTATGAAGTTCCAGGCATTACAAAGCTTCACGGCAACAATTGGAAAGGTAAAGCTGATATAATTAACCATGATGAAAAGCTGATAATAGATTTAAAAACTACAGCAGATCTTCAACAGTTTAAATGGTCAGCTTCTAAATACAATTATGATAGTCAAGCTTATATTTATAGTAAACTATTTGGTTATGAAATGTTGTTTATAGCAATAGACAAAACAACTGGCCAAATAGGAATATTTGACTGCTCACCACAATTTTATGAAAAGGGTAAGGACAAAGTCGAAAGAGCAGTAGAGGCTTATGAATTATTTTATAAGTCTGAAGGCTTTGATCCTACTCAATATTTTATTAATAAAACCTTATAAACCATGGCTAGACCAACAATGAAGACCTGCAGTATTTCAGGCAAGAAATTTAAAGCTAATAACAACAACTTTTACACTAATAACAATTCAAGAGATAACCTACACCCTTATCACAAGGCGTTTGATAACTTTAGAAGACAAACAAACAGCAGTGTAAATCAAATGAGAAATTTAGTAACCTTAATAAATAATTAAATATGGCGAGTATAATTAAAGCAAGTATCAACCTTAATAATATCGATAAATCAAAGATTATCGAAGGTAAAAAAGGTAAGTATTTACCTATAACAATAACTATAAACGATGAGCCAGACCAGTTTGGTAATCAAGGCCCTATTGTTGTAGCTCAGTCTAAAGAAGAACGAGAAGCTAAAGTAGCTAAAAACTATTTAGGTAATGTTCAAGTAGTATGGACTAATGGTGAAAATGTAGCAGCTGCTCCAAGAGAGGATCAACCTCAGCAAGCAGCACCAGTTGCTCAACCAGTAGATGATCTACCATTTTAATGCACTATAAAAATAACGGCGAACTGGTGTGTCAAATGTGTCACGCTAGTATGTCGCAAGAAGAAATAGATTTTTGCGATATACGCCCTGACTGTAGAGATGGTGATTAATAATTAAATTAAATTGAATGCAAGAAATAGAGATCAATGGATTTTTGATTGATGAATTCAATCAACATAGACTTGAAGAGGGCAAAAAACAGGGTATATGCCCTATTTGTTCTCACAACAGGAAACCCAAGAATCAAAAAGCAAAATGTGCTTCTTATGATTGGGAACGGGGTCTCGGTACTTGTCATAATTGTAACACATCATTTCAGTTACATACTTATCAACGCAAGGGAGCTAGCGAAAGAGATTACGTTAGACCTATGCAGCCAGATCCTGAATATCCAGGTAAAAACTTTGGCTTAAATGATAAGGTGTTGAAATGGTTTGAAACTCGTGGTATATCTCAGTCGACTCTTTCTGATCTAAAGATTGGAGAGGGTCCTGAATATATGCCTCAGACCGGTAAAACCGAGAATGTTATAAAGTTCAATTATTTTATGGGCGATCAACTTATTAATGTTAAGTATCGTGATGGAAGAAAGAACTTTAAATTATATAAGGGTGCTGAAAAAGTATTCTATAATATAAATAGTATAGTAGGTTATGAATATTGTGTTATAACCGAAGGAGAAATGGATGTGTTAGCTTTGCATGAAGCAGGTATACCTAATGCTATATCAGTTCCAAATGGAGCAACACTTAATACTAACAACTTAGATTATTTAGACAATTGTATAGATTATTTCGAAGACAAGGAGAAAGTTATTTTAGCCGTAGATTCAGACGAAGCAGGACAAGCACTACAAGCTGAACTTATTCGTAGACTAGGATCAGAGGTATGTTTTATAGCTACGTTTGATGACTGCAAAGATGCTAATGAATATTTATTAAAGTATGGAAAAGAAAAATTATCAGAGCGTATTTCAAGATCAAAGCCAGTACCGCTGGAGAATGTTACAACGTTCAGGGATATCGAAGATGAAGTTACGGACTTTGTTCGTAATGGCTTTAAGCCGGGATTTCAAATTGGCCTTGAGAATTTTGATAACATCTTTTCTACTTATACCGGTCAATTTATTACTGTCACTGGTATTCCGTCTTCCGGCAAAAGTGATTTTGTCGACCAAATGGTTATTGGCTATAACCAGAACTATGGCTGGAAAACGGCGTTTGCTTCGCCGGAAAATGTACCAACGTATCTTCATGCTCATAAATTAATGCGTAAGACTTGGCAAGGTATGCCAACGTCAGCAGATATTAACAGTGATAAATGGAATCAAATAGCAGATCATTGTAACACTAATTACTTTCATATTGACATGGAACGTTATACGCTAGAGTCGGTACTAAGAAAAGGTGCTGAGCTTGTTAAACGTAAGGGTATCAAGTGCTTAGTTATAGATCCATTTAATAAGGTTAGAGACGTAGATTGTAAGACAGAAGATGTTAACCGTTATACAATGGAATATCTAACTAAGATAGAAACGTTTGCTAAAAAGTACGATGTACTTGTATTTGTAGTTGCTCACCCAACTAAAATGTATAAAGACAAGGAAGGTAAAATTGAAGAACCAACTATGTATAATATAAAAGGTGGTGGTGAATGGTATGATGCTAGTTATCATGGCTTGCTAGTACACAGGGATTATGAAGCTAAAACAGTTAAAGCTAAAGTTTTAAAGGTTAAGTTTCAAAACCTTGGTGAAAACGGAGCTGAAGCACATTTCAAATGGGAGCCTAAGTCAGGTTGTTTTATTCCGCATGAACAGATGAATATAGGCGATGATAAAATGCCTTGGGAATAATGGGTAAGAAAGCTAAAATAGATATGGGTAATCCAGGCTATGAAACAGAAGACTGGGATGCTTACTATTGGTGTATTAACAATAATATCTATATTGCACCATATGCTAAGTCGTATATAAAATGGTATATAGACATCACAAATAATGGTAAAACATATAGAGACCCAGAGGCTTATGGTAAAACAGATATATGGATAAAGATATTTGAGTACTGTAAATACTATTATAACAAAAGAAATAAAGATAATGACAAAAAGATATAATAACGCAAGTGAAGCTTATGAAGCTGTGCTTGATGAAATACTGCAAAACGGTATAGACTTTGGTGATACTAAAGCTATATTTAATTGTGGTTTTTATATAGATAATCCTTCAGATAAAGTAATAACAAATGTACAGCGTAATTGGAATAAAAAATACGCAGCTGCTGAGTGGTCTTGGTACTTGTCTGGTGATCCTAGTGTTGATAAGCTAGCTGAGTTGTATGGTAAAGTACCACCTATATGGGAACGTATGGCCGATGAGCGCGGCAATGTAAACTCTAACTATGGTTATCAATGGAAACGTAACGACCAGTTGGACTATGTTGTTAATAAGCTAAGAGAAGATCCAGATACAAGACATGCGGCTATAAGTATATATGACGCTAAAGAGCATAACAAGTTTAAGAAAGATACACCTTGTACCTACGCGGTACAGTTTAGTATTATAAACAATAAGCTTTGTATGTCCGTCTATATGCGTTCTAATGACATCTGGTACGGTTTTTGTAATGACCAGTATCAATTTGCATCATTGCAAGAGATGGTTGCAGACAGACTGTCTATTGAAACGGGTTGGTATTACCATCACGCACATAACATGCACTTGTATAATAACAAACTTTAAAATGATATATTATTTATACCACATACCAGGTAAAAAGATAGGGGTAACATGTGATCTTAATAAGAGAGTTACCCTTGTACAAGGCTATAAGGAGGGAGAGTACGAAGTTCTTGAGCAGTCAGAAGATATAGATTATATCTCAGATCGCGAAATAGAACTTCAACAGTCTTATGGCTACAAGAAAGATAGAAAATTATATAAAAATTTATTTAATAATATGAAGATAAACCCAACAGAACAAACCTCAACATTCCCTGTACCAGTAACTAAACTTAAAGGTAGATTAGTGGATAACGTAGGTATGACTTGGCAAGTACCGGACTTTGGCCAGTTTGAAATAACCAAACAAAATATTCCGTGGATAATGATGAATGTAAAACCTTCAATGTACAACGAAAACAGGTGTTACATTTACAACAAAGCTTTTTACGAATCTGCCAATAGACCAGTTAAAGATATAATAGTGTGGAATATGTTTGATAACATTAGAGAGTGGGCACGTGTTAGAGGTTTATACGACAAAGGTAATCCACACACACAGTATGTTAAACTACAAGAAGAAGCTGGTGAACTTGCAAAAGCATTACTTAAAGACGACCAGGTAGAAATTGTAGATGCTATTGGTGATATGGTTGTAGTATTAACCAACCTAGCACACCTAAGAGGAGTTAATATAGAGAATTGTATAACATCTGCTTACGAGGTTATAAACAAACGAACAGGTAAAATGATTAACGGAACATTCGTGAAAGATGCAGATTAAAACAAAGGATAAGATAGTACAAGATGTACTAAGGAAGATGGACGAACGTAGCTTAATAGGTCAAAAGAAATATGGAGCTACGATGATGCAAGAGATTGAAGGTCAAAAGAAAGACTTATCAAGGTTTATAGTTGATGTTCAAGAAGAATTAATGGATGCAATACTGTATCTAGAATCAGCGCGTCATTGCTTACAAGACGAGATCGAAGAGGCAATGATAAACCAAATCCAAGTAAATGAAGAAGAAATCTTATAAAAGAAAAAAAGGCCCAGTACAATCAAGAAAGATCTCTTATGATGGTATTAACTTTGCTTCAGGATTAGAGCGATATATGTATATGGCACTAAAGAAAGCTAAGATAAAAGCATTGTATGAAGGTGAAACTTTTGAGTTGCAAGAGGCCTTTGATTTTCCATTTGAATCATATGAAAGATGTGGAAATGGTAAAGGAGAATATAAAAACAGAGGTAATAAAAAAATACTTAATATAAAATATACTCCTGACTTTGTTGGCAAAGGATTTATTATAGAAACTAAAGGCCGAGCTAATGAGTCATTTCCACTTAGATGGAAGATGTTTAAGAAATTAATAACTGAAAATAAAATAGGAGACTTTAAATTATATAAACCACAAAATCAAAAAGAATGCGACGAAACAATACGGTTAATCCTAGACTCTCGAAGATAACAGCAAAGCAAAAATATGCTGAGAGACAGATAGCTAAATTTGCTAAGTGGTCTTTTCAAAATAAAGGGTTTATTAAATTTAAAGATATAATAAAATTACAAGATAAATATAATATAAAATGTTATGGATAAAGAACAAAACAGTTGGAGCCTATCTATAGGCCTTTACCCAGGAGTGCTACTGGGTTTTAGATCATATGAAGAAACGGAGAGTACCACACACGTACTTTATTTACCGTTTATAGACTTAGCATTAGAAGTTTATAAGTAATGGGATTGTTTGATGAGCGCATAGCGTATAAACCGTTTGAATACCCTGAGTATTATACAGAGGGTTGGTTAAAGCAAGCCCAAGCTTTTTGGTTACACACTGAGATATCAATGCAAAGCGATATTAAAGATTGGAATGAAAAGCTTAATGAAAAAGAGAAACACCTGGTAGGAAATATTCTACTAGGTTTTGCTCAAACAGAATGTGCAGTATCAGATTACTGGACTCAAAACGTAGTGTCATGGTTTCCTAAACATGAAATAAAACAAATGGCGATGATGTTTGGGTCTCAAGAAACTGTACATGCGGTAGCGTATAGTTATTTAAACGAAACATTAAAACTAGAAGATTATGAAGCGTTCCTTCATGAGCCGGCTACGGCAGATAGATTTGATAACCTTGTTGCCTATGATGGTAATAATGAAGTTGGTATTGGTAAAAGCTTGGCTGTTTTTTCTGCCTTTGCTGAAGGCGTTAGCCTTTATTCTGCTTTTGCTGTTTTATACTCTTTTCAATTAAGAAATCTACTTAAAGGTATAGGCCAGCAAATGAAATGGTCTGTAAGAGATGAATCTTTGCACAGTAAAATGGGTTGTAAATTGTTTAGAGATATGTGTAGCGAAAATGATCAACTACTACATCTATGTAGAGAAGATATAATAAGCGCTGCAGAGACAATGGTAAAACTAGAAACTAAATACATAGATAAAATGTTTGAGATGGGTGATATAGAAGGTATATCATCAAATGATCTTAAGCACTTCATTAAAAAAAGAGCTAATGAAAAACTTGTTGAACTTGGTTATGTCGACCTGGGAAACTATTTTGCGTATGACAAACAAGCAGCGGGTAATTTGGATTGGTTCTATCATCTTACCGGGGGGCATACTCATACCGATTTCTTTGCTATTCGCTCGACGGATTACTCGAAAGCTAATGAAGGTGAAGACTTTGAGGATATATGGTAATAGTAGTAGGTCATGATATATATAAAAGATAATTTCTTAACAACTGACTTATACGAAGAGCTAATTAATCACTGTGAAAATTTTACAGAGTATAAGACTCCAGGTAAATCTTTTTGGGTTAAAGAATTGCCACAGGCTTTCAAAGACTATATAGTGAGCGAGTTAGAAAGCATAGAAGGCAAAAAAATCAAAAGCATATTGTCGTTTGCTAGAGAAGCTAAAAAAAATCAAGATGATAATTGGCGAATACATAACGATGCTATAATAGACGGTCAACAACCTGATAGGGCTATAGTATTATACGTAAAATCAAACGAGCAAAGCTTAAATGGTACTGCTTTCTGGGAGCACATAGATTATGGCTATGCGTACGATAATTCAAACCAGGAAGAGTTTAATAGGATGCTGTTAGAGGATGCAGACGATGAATCAAAATGGAAATTAAATTCTGTAGTTGGTTACAAGTCTAATAGACTATTGTCTTATCCTTGTGAATATTTTCATAGCAAATATCCTAATGAATTTAAAAATCAAAGAATAGTTGTAGTAATGTTTTATAAATACTTATGATACATTTTTTAAAATACACATTAATATGGATCAGCCAAAACTTAGCAATGCCATTTTGGATTGTTGGTCATATTCACTTATCAATACACACATTCAATAACCTATATGAGGTGTTGTCTAGTGTTGCTATGAATATAATAGTCTTGGCTGGTTTTATAATAGATTATAGAGATGAAAGGACAAAAACAAAGTAAGACAGAAGTCTTGCAGAATAAAGTACAGGCGTTAACTAATGTAATAAAGCAGTTGATAACAGAGATACAAGCTAACGCGAGTTTAGCTCAAGGAACATTAACAGCTTTTCAAATGTATATTGGTAAAGACGAATGGGAAAAAATAGTAGAACAATTAAAAGAAAAAGAAAAATTAGATAATGAGCTGGAATGAAGACTGGGAAAAAAACAAAGATTACCCTGCGTGGGGTGATAACGACGTATACAAGAAGACTATATCCGGGGGATATCTATTCGACGGAGAAACACCGAGAGAAGCTTACCTACGCGTTGCTAAAACAGTTGCTCGTAGATTATATAAACCAGAGATGGCCGAAACGTTCTTCGAATACATTTGGAATGGCTGGCTTTGTCTCGCTAGCCCAGTACTATCTAATACAGGTACTGATCGCGGTTTGCCTATTAGTTGTTTCGGGATTGATGTGGCTGATAGTATCCAGGATATAGGACAAAAGAATTTAGAGATGATGTTACTCGCTAAGCATGGCGGTGGAGTTGGCATCGGAGTTAATATGATTAGACCCGCCGGCGCTAAAATTACAGGTAATGGAACATCAGATGGAGTCGTACCTTTTTGCAAAATCTATGATAGCACAATCCTCGCTACCAATCAAGGATCTGTCAGAAGAGGAGCTGCGTCCGTTAACATTAATATTGAGCATGACGATTTCGAAGAGTGGTTGGAAATACGAGAGCCTAAGGGGGATGTTAACAGACAGTCGCTTAATTTACATCAGTGCGCAATTGTTGGTGATAAGTTTATGCGTAAACTTGAACAAGGAGATGGAGAAGCAAGAACTCGATGGAGTAAATTACTTAGAAAGCGTAAGGCAACTGGAGAGCCGTATATTATGTTTAAAGGAAATGTTAATAAAGCGAATCCACCGGCATATAAAGATAACGGATTAAAAGTTCACATGACTAATATATGTAGTGAGATAACATTACATACAGATGAGAATCATAGTTTTGTTTGTTGCTTGTCATCATTAAATTTAGCTAAATATGAAGAGTGGAAGGACACTAACATTATCTATGACGCCACGTTCTTTCTTGACGGAGTTATGGAAGAATTTATTCAAAGAGCCAAGGGATTACGCGGGTTCGAAAACGCTGTTCGATCTGCGCAGAAAGGGAGAGCATTGGGCTTGGGAGTACTCGGATGGCATACGTATCTCCAAGAGAAAGGTATTCCTTTCGAAGGTTTATTATCTCAGTTTGAAACTAGGAAAATATTTTCACAGATTAAAATTGAAAGTGAAAGAGCTTCTAGAGACCTTGCAGAAATTTATGGAGAACCTTTGTGGTGTGTTGGAACTGGTATGCGTAATACCCACTTACGTGCTGTTGCTCCTACTGTTAGCAATAGCAAGCTTAGTGGCAATGTGTCGCCAGGCATTGAGCCATGGGCTGCGAATGTTTTCACAGAGCAAAGTGCTAAAGGTACTTTCATTAGAAAGAATCCGACGTTAGTAAAAGTATTAACTAAACATAATTTAAACAATGAAGAAATATGGAATAAAATATTGGTGGACGGAGGTAGTGTTCAGGGTATCAACGAGTTGGATAATATTACTGTTGGCCACGAGATACCTGTTAAGGATGTTTTTAAAACATTTAAAGAGATCAATCAGCTGGAACTCATTACCCAGGCCGGACTAAGGCAACAATACGTGGATCAGTCAGTTAGTTTGAATCTAGCTTTTCCCAGTATTGCTACACCAAAATGGCTTAACAAAGTTCATTTTGAAGCTTGGAAAAGTGGTATTAAAACCTTATACTATACTAGAACAGAGTCTGTATTACGAGGAGATATAGCACAGCAAGCAATGAACGAAGACTGTTTGGCTTGTGATGGATAATTAAAAAAGGGGATCTCAAACGAGGTCCCCTTTCTTGGTTACAGATCTTAGGGTATGGTACGCCCTTTATATGTGACCTGTTATTTACTTTTCTTTTTAAACATTAAGAAATACAATAATGAATTCCACTCGTGTTTAATCTTTGCTATAATTTTTTTCATAATTTATTTTTAGTACAACCACATAACGTGTTGCGATTTATCTTTATCTATATCTACATGAATAAATGTTTTGCCAACACCTATTCTTTTAAAACCTACTTCTTTTAATACTTCACATAAATTAAATCTATCTAAAGAATTATTACAAGCAATATCTACTGCTAAACCTTTTATATGAGATGATCCAGATGTTCCACCGACGAGCTTGTTGTGGGCTTCTGATCTATATCCTGAGTTTATTTTTATAGGCTTACCAAACTTCTTACGTGTAGCATCTAACATGTGTAATAACTCATCACTCATATTCTTACCACTACCTGGTTCATCAGGCGAATCAAACTCTTTATAACTAAAATACTTAAGCATAACTTACTGAGGTAAATTATTTAAAGCATCAAGCTCTTTTTTTAGATTACTAATCTCTTCATCGCTACCAAGTCCTGATTTAGGTTTTGGCTTAGATTTTTTAGGTTTAGACTCTTTAAAAGTTCCTGTTGGGGTAGTTGATTTTGTTTTAGTTTTTTTATTTTTATCTTTTGAAGAAGCATTACTTAACGCAGAGCCTATATTAGCACCCGCCTCTGCAATTTGTTGCCCTACATTACTAACTATAGGTGCTGCATTACTACCTGCAGCTAACCCCGCGTTAACAGCATCAACTCCACTTCTTATAGCTCTTCCAGTATCAAACCCATACACAGGTGATGACTTAGTTGGATCCACTTGTGTAGGTCCACGATAAGAACTCATTCTGCTTTTTAATTTATTTAGTACACCCATTATTCATCGCTTATTACGTAGTTACCTTTTTTATCTCGTTTAACCGTGCTGTAGTCCTGAACTGACAGCTGAGGAAAATCTCCTGTTTGTTTTTTTATAGCGTTTTCAAGTTCATATTCTTCAACTACATCACCTACTTTATAATTGCTACCCACACGTATTGTGTCTCTACGTTTTTTTGCAAGCCTCAAATGTCTTTGTGGCGCTCCCGCCATTCTACCTTTTAGTTTATTTAATACACCCATAGTTTTATTTTTTACAACCAAAGTTATTAGCAAAGTTAGCCATTTTAACTACACTGCCAGAATACTTTTTCTTATTTTTCATAACAGCTGAAGCAGCGCTACAAGTGCTTTTACCTGGCATATTTTTTTTAACCCACGCAGTAAACTTACCTTTGTTTTTAGGATCAATATCTATGTCATCATCTTTCTTTTTACTAGGTCCACTTGCTTTTTTTACCACTTTACCTTTGTCATTGTATTCTAAAAACGGAGGTAATTTCTTTTTTTCTTTTGCCATAATATTATTTATTTACCACACGGTTCACCGGTAGCTATGTTAACCCATTTTTCTTTTTGAAACCAGTCACGTAGTGTAGCGCCGGGTTTTCTAGCGCCTTTAACATTTGACTTACTTGACCTCTTATACTTACCTTTGGCAGCAGCACTTCGTTTAGCGCTAATAACCTTTTGTCTTTCTTCCTTGCTCATGCTTTTATATTTAGCATAAGGAAGACAAACTTTCTTGGTTCCACCACCTTTAACTTTGCTTTTTGCCATTACTTCTTTTTAGTCTTTAGCTTTTTTAGCATTTTGTCAATCTTTGCTGCTTGACCTTTATGCATTGCTGAGGCTGTTCTAAGCTCTTTAGCTATTTCTCTTAGTTGCTTTGCTTCCATTACTTTTTCTTTTTAGATTTACCCATATTACCTGGACCTCCGGCTTTAGTGCATCTTACTCCCCATCCTGAAGCATAAGCACTAGGCCAAACTTTAAATTTCTTTTTTGCTGCAGTCTTGCATGCTGGACTTATCTTTCCCATCTTTTTTGTTTTTAAAATTTATCCACTTTGATATTGTATAACCTATCGTAACTGATAATAGAATTATTTTTAAACCCATCTCTATTCTAGTAAAAGTTGTAACACCTAAAGTAGATGCGTTTATTAAGTACAGTTTTAGTTGTTGTATATCCATATTACCATTTAACTTTGTCAGCCCAGTAAGCTGCAGACATTTTGCCTTTTTTAATATTCTTAGCATGTCTCGCTTTGAAACTAGCTCTTCTTGCTTTTGACTTAGCATCAGTTTTCTTACCTGCTGTGCTAACTCCTTGTTGCCCAAATCTAATTATTTTTTCTTTGCCACCAGAACAAGCTTTAACAATATGAGACTTAGTCTTGTGACCAGATGTTCTTTTAGGTCTGTTACATTTGAGTTTACTTTTATCTACTTTACTCATAATCACTTATGTCTATATTGTATTGTTTTGCTAGTTCTTTCAGTTTGTAAACAGGCGTAGGAAATCCCGTTGTTTTTTCTTTATCTCTAATTTGTTTTTTTACTTCTTTAGGTATATTTCTAAACACCTTAACCATAATCATTTCATTATTGTACTTCTTTATCTTATTTCTTTTTCTAGTCTCTTTAGCTTTTTCTTTACCTTCAACTTTACGTTTGGCCTTAGCATCTGTTTTTATAAGATCATGCTCTTCAACACGAGCACCTACGTCCCATTGTCTCCAGCCCATTGCTAATGCTATTCTTTGCCATTGAGTATTTCTAGTATCTAATGCCTCTGTTATAGCATTAACCTCATCGGCAAGTCTATCTAATGGTAAGTTTAAGGCAGCAGACGTAGCATCACCTAACATATCATACGCAGGACTTAATTGAAAATGACCATCAATCATAACACTGAAACCTCTTTCAGCTAACACGTCTTTTTCAAACTGCATAGTCTGAAGCACACTGTTTATTTTTCTAGCTTTAGAACCTATTGGAGGTGATATGTTTAGCGCGGCTAAAATTATATCAGCATTTTCTTTTTGTATTAATGGAGCTTCATCATATTTTTGATAAGCCATTATAACATTTTTTATAGTAGACACAACAGCTCCTGCTAAACCAGATCCACGAAGTAAAGTATCAACCATACTGTTAGCCACGCGAACAACTTTTTTATCTTTTTTTCTTTGTTGTTTTTCAAGATACTTTTCTCTTTCCTTGTCTGTTGTAAACTCTTCTTCTTCATCATCAAACCCTGGTATCAAAGCAAACAATGCGTTTTGCAAAGTAGAGAATATTAAGTTTTGAACAAACCCATAATAAACTATCTTGCTCATGTTGGTCATTGGATTACCTCTTCTATTGACAAGGTCTTGACCGGCCTTTTTAATAAGACGTGTATACTGCATTGGTGTATTCTGGAAAGCTAATACTAATCTACCTAATACACTGGCCTGTTGCTGTGATACTAGCATTGGATCACCTGACTGTTGAGTCTCTTCAGCTATAGAGCTAAAGTCTTCAAATGCTTTTTGTTCAGCTTGCTCTTTAGTATACTTAGGACCATACGTCATTTTTCTGTTTTGCTTAGTCAACTCTTTGTCTGGGGCCTGCTCTTTTAAATAAGAATTTACTCTATTTCTATAGAACGTAGCACCACCAGAAGCTATAGCAAAACTATCTGCTAGTTGTGTTGGTGTAAAACCTATTTTTAGTAAATAAGATATAACACCTTTAGCACCACCTTTTTTAGCAGCTCTAGCGATTTCAGCTTCTTGTATATCACTTTCTAAACCTTTACGTCTAGCTACAAGCTTAGGTGAGCTCCACAGCGTAATAAAATCTTTCCAATATTGAGGTTGATTAGCAAACGCAGCGGCAGCTTTTATAGGATTATTATCACTCCAATTTACGAAGTTTACCGTAGACAATGTTTGCATCAATGCAGATCGTCTGTTAAAGAACATTATAGCTCCTACAGAGTTATTAACCCAGTCGTTCCAACCGTTAACTATTCTACCAGAACCTTTAGCTTTATTCTGACCAGTCTCCATTCTAAACAAGATGTTTTCAATAGACTCTCTTACTCTAAAGCCGTATACAGCTTCTACTTTATTTAGGTTCTCTGTTGAGAATATCACATTAGAATTATCTATAAACTCTTTTAAGAACTCAGCTCTATTGGTGTCGGTGGCTATACCGTTTAGATCACCTAGTATTGTTGATCCGTCCCAAAATTCTGTTGGTGGTGGAAATGCGTCTTTTCTAGTAACAAGCTTAACACCTTCTGCGTAAGCAATTAACTCACCATTTTTACCACTTTCAACGTGATCTATTAAAGCTTTAACATCTCTCTTAGACATACCAGGTATATCATATCCTTCTTTATTCCACAGATAAACTCTTATTGCTTCGTCTAAAGTGTGGTTAGTTCCAACAACTGTATTCTTTAATCTCTTAGCTATTTTTTTATTGTTCTTTACTAAAGCGCCATAATCAGTTCTAATTCTAAACTTAGCCCTATTGATAGCGGCAACACCTGCTTGATAAGGTTTTATTAAAGCTTTATCAAAAAACTCTTGATCAGCTTCACCTTGTTTCCCTTTACCGGCGAACGTGTACATAGTTAAACCTCTAAAATCATCTGCTGATGGTGGTATAAAGAATGTATATTTCTTTTGTTTAGTACCTCTTCGTCTAGCTTGAACATCAGAGAAAGTAGCTTGAGACTTAATCCCTTTGTTGCGCTCTATCATATCGTTAAATTCAGTACTCATTTTCTCACTGAACTTAACTCTAGCTTGTTGCACTTGTGACTTAACATCTAATACATTGAATACATCTTTAACAGCTTTAACATTCTTTAATGCATCATCTGCGAAGTAAAAATCATTATATCCTTCACTGTATTTTTGTACAAACCAATCAGCTTTAGCTTTAGCCTTGCCATCACCTAAACCTATTATATTTTCTATAGGTATGTTTAAACCAAGACTATTTAAAAATTCTTTTATAGCTGGTGCAGAGTTTGGTGGTCTAGCTGTGAGAACAAACATATCTCTTTCTCCTTTTGATTCACTTATGAATTTAGCCACATCAAACAAAGGTCCTTTTTTACCATCAATAACCTGACTGAACTCTGAAAAGTTAAATGTAGCTCCTTGTTGTTCTAGGTTACCAGCTTCTAAAGCAAACTCTGTTGCGTTGATTTTCCTAGTACTGCCATCTGGCATGTTAACTATTACCATGCTTTTTGATCTAGCAAGCGTATCATCAAAATCAAATACTCTAGCTTTTCTAGGTTTCAGTGAATAAGGAACACTGTTTCTAGCATTAGCCATAGCCTTGTCAGCTGTATTGTCCTTGGTTATCTCTGACTTAGCGTCTGACTTAAAACCTTTTACATACGTATTACCATAATTATTTATACCATATATCTCTTGAAAGTTTTTTCCATCAAGCCCAATTAGCCCTGCTGGATCTATACCTCCATCTTGAGTAGCGACAAGCTCACTAAAGTATCTATCATACCATTTGTTATCTAGCAGATTCCAACCTTCAGGCATAGAGCTTCTTAACCCTACAGCTGTAAGCTTTTTATCCATAGCTTTATCTAAAGATATGAGTTTATAATTATCAATAACGAAATCATAAGCTCTTTCAAAAGCAGTTTTTGACAATGATACATCTAACAAGTATAAATAAGCTGACGTAGCTGGCATTGCGTGCTCGTATTCAAACCTGTTGCCAGTTATTTTATTAGAGTAACCTACAAACTGAGCACCCATTTTATGCCAATGACTAGTATCACTACCTGTCATCTTTAAATAGTTACCTATTACCTTTGCATTGTTTTTGTCTTTTCGTATAGCGTCGTTAAATCTATACCACATCTCTTGATGTATCTTACCTACTTTCTCATTGAAAGCTTTTATTGCTCCAGACCTTATTTTAGCTTGTATAATTTCTTTTGACTTAAACAAAGAGTCGTATGATGGTTTTTTAAAGTCTACAGGTTTACCGTCTACTAAAATAGGTTTACCATATTTTTGATTTTCATCAAGCGCTAGCTTTTTCATTTCAGGCCTGTAGTATTCTTTATACAGATCTTTTTCATTCTTACCTAAAACCTTATTTGAAGGTGTGAATTGAGTACCACCGCTTTTACCAAACCAAAACTCCTTAGGCATTAAAGGAAGTAGGTTTTTCTTTATATCAGCAATATAAGCATCTACGTCTTCTCTTGTCTTTAACTTAAACGTACCATCTATACCATACGCTTTTAGTAAACCATCAACACCTCTTGTTTCTAACTTAAATGTAGGGTTACTAAATACTTGTTTGGTTTTTTCACTAAGCTGTAACTTTGATCTACCGGCGCCTATGTCAGCTTCTATTTGTTTTGCGCCTTTAGACGTCTTAGTATCTAATGTAGCTACTTTATTTTTAGCCACAGCTACTGCAGCAACAGATCCTTTTACTTTAGCAAAGCCTTTTAGAAACTGACCTATTGTTCTGTTGTATTGGTTTAACTGTCCAGCTGGAGTAATACCCATTTCACGTTGAACTTCTTTTAAGACTTGAGGAGTAGGATTATTAAATTTAGCTTTCTTTTTGTAAACCTTTGTTTGCGATGTTGTACCTTTAGATCTTTTACCTGTGTCTTCGTAAAAGTATTTTATAACTCTATTAGGTAAACCTAGCGATCTACCTTGTACGTCTCTTGTAACAGTAACTTTTTCACCTTGCTCACCAACCCTAGATTCTTCCGATGTAACATTTGTGTCAGGTAGTAATCTAATATCACGAGCTAGCACTTGTGTATCTGAGTATAGGTTTTGAATATTACCTGCTTCAGATGGTTCTGGTACTCCATCAACTATCTTTTTAGCATATGTAAGGTTTTTTGTGCCATCAGTAATCTTAGCTTCTGGTACATCAAATATTATACCGGCAACCTTTCCTCCGTAATCCTTAGATATGCTCTTAAAATCAGCGATAGGCGCCATAGCTGGCGTTATAACAACCGCATCTTCTATAGCTTTTTTCTTTGTACCTATTTCTTTAGCAGATAAAGGATTTATTAGTTTTCTTCTTGCTTTAGCTTCTCTAGCTTTTCTTTCTTCTAGCTCTATACCAGACTCAGCCGTGTCAGTAGAAACCAGTCTAGTTGATTCAGCTGCACCTGTTATACTAGTTCTTCCTTCTTTAGCTTCTAATTCTTGTTTGTAAAACTTATTGCCTCTACCTCGTTTAAATACGTTAAATACATAAGTTGTAAAAGCTTGCTTGTTACCGTCTTTATCTACTGGCTTATAGTTTCTTATAATACTAGGAAACTCTGTAGCAACAAATTGAGAAGCGTCTGTTGCAAGTATATCACCTTTACCAACGTTGTAACCCATAGCATCAAGCGCTACAGATTGATACTGCATAAAAAAGTCAGTGTACTCAGGAGTAGTTTCAAAAGACTTAGGATCTTTTTTATAATCAAGAGCAAGCCTGTTAACAGAATCTTTATCTGATTTTTTAAGAGTAGTGCCTTTGAAATCTTTTATAGCTTTTTTAGTTTTCTTGCTTATTTTACCAGATCTAAATGCAGCGTTGTTTGCGGCTAGGTATTGTAAAGCTTTTTCAGGAGTGTTTAAGTTGTTAGGGTCTGTACTATTAAAGACTCTAGTCATTAAACCGTCTTCTTTTTCTATCTTAGCTATATCATCGTAAGCGTATAAGTACTCTTGCATAACCTTAGTATACTCGTCTCTGTACTTTTCGCTGTTCTCAAAAGTTAATTTATCTTTGTCATCTATGCTTTCACCATCTTTATCTTTGTTGTAAAGATTATCAAGCATTTGTCTAACTTTACCATCTATAGCTTTTAAAGCTTGATTGTCTGTTTTGCTTGCCGCTGCAGCTAGGTTTTCAGCATACATTCTTCTATTTTCAGGCTTTATACTAGCATCATCTCTAATGTGACTGAATTCATGAAATATTACTGTACCTGCTTGTATGACACCGTTGTCAATATCTTTCCTAGCTTGATCTGCATCTTGAGTTACTATAGTATTACCTAACACAGCTCCATAAGAACCGTTCTTATTAAACTGTTCAATAGCTTCTGTAAACTCAGGCATATTGGTATCTACACCATTAGCTTCTAATACTTCTCTCAGCTCATCTTCTGTTTTGTATACGGCATAATTTATGTTGTCTAAATCTGCAAATATAGTTTCAGCCTTTGTGCTTACACCTGAAGCCACAGATATAGCTCTTGACCTATTTAATGCCATCTGATCACCAAGCTCTCTGTATCTTATTTCTTTTTGTTTCTTGTTTAGAGGCTTGCCATTAGGTTGAGTTTCGCTTTCAACAATTTCTACAATTTCTGGGTTTGCTTTAGCTGCTTTTTTACTCTCTCTACCTACACTTTCTCTAACTTGGTTTATAACAGCTACTAGTTTTTCTTCAGTAGATTTTTCATTATAACCATCTTTGTTAGTTCTTTCTAAATACTTATCGTTGCTAGTCCATAAAGCACCTAAGCTTTCTTTAGCTTTCTTAGTACTAGTTTTCTTGTCTTTTAAATCTTTTATCTGCCTATCAAGAACGTTTAGTTGAGTATCAAAAAGCTTTGCTTCGTCCTTGCTTAAAGATTCTTTGTGTAAAGCTATAGCTTCTGCTCTATCTACATCGTTCATACCTGGCACAACACCAGCTTGTAACAATACATCTCTTTTTAAAGTTTCTGTAGCAACTAATCTTTTTACATCATCAGCCTGCAATCCAAGTATGTGAACACCTAGTTTATCTACTTCTAATCCTTGCTCTTCAAGGTTTTTAGTTATGTCATTTATTAATAACTTTTTTTGTGATTCAGAAATTTTAGAACTTTGTATTAAAGTGCTTAGCTCGTTGTTAGACATTCTAAGACTGTTTATTTCTTGCTCAAACTTTTTTGTAGCGTTATAATTTATCATGCCAGAATAAGCTATTCCTGGGCTTTGTGATACACCTAGGGTAAGTACAGTTGCCATAGCGGTATCGTCCCAAGCACTTAGATCTAAGTCTCTGCCAAGTATACCGTATTCGGTTATAAATTGCTGACCACCGTATATTAATTCTTCTTCTAATATCTCTCCACTACCACGAAGTAACAGAGGCTTACCTATTAAATCTGCTATTTTACCGTATCTGTTAGGACCAAGTTCTCCAAACCTAAGGTTTCTAGCAATAGAAGTAATACTTGTTGGAGCCCTAAAATCTTTTAAAAGCTTTATAGTGTTTGGTGCGGTACCTAAAAACCTAGTAACAACTCCTTCTATTATACCGTTAGCTAAAGAGGCGTTTAGTATCTGATCGTCAGATAGCTCATACATTGCTTTAGCTTGATTTATATCCTTCATAGCTCTAGTGTAACGAGCAAGGTCAATAGTACCTGACTCATATGCCTCTAGAGCTATCTTAGCCTGCTTGTCTGCGGTACCTTTTATCTGTTGTCTTGTTTTTAAATCACGATAAGTTTGTGTACCAGAAGAAATACCAAACACGCCACCAATAGCATTAGCTGTCATGGCAGAAGACAATCCCATGGCGCTACCAGCACCACCTGTAGCTATTGCCAATGTTATATTACCTGATTGTTGGCTTACACTTCTAAGAGCATAAGTGAGAAAGTCACCATCATTATAAGAACCCATGGTTTCATAATACTCATTCTTAGCATCTAGTCTTCTTTGCTGATCTATAGCCCAGTCAGCGTTAGCAAGCGTGGGTATAGCAAGTAGTAGTCCTGCAAAAGAATCATTAACATCTTTTCTAATTAAAGAACCTAAACCATATTCTACCATAGAGGTTTTAAGCACTTGGCTATCATAAGGATTGTTGACTTCAAAATCAACTATCCTCTGTTGCATGTCGTTTATAGTAGCAGATCTATCTATTTGTAGGTTAGTGTAGTCACCTTGCAACCTGTACATGTTAGATTTTAACTGCTTTAATTGCTGTTTTTCTTGCTCTGTTAAATCTTTTCTGTCATTAGATATGTCAATTATAGATTGACCAGAAGGTGTGAACTCAAGACTTATAGTAGTTCCTTGCGGAGAGCTGTTTGCCTGCTTTTTAAACTCGGCGTCAAAGCTGTCTTGAAATCCTTGTTGAACCTCAGTAAACGCTTCTATTTCTTTTTTTATTTCAGTATCAAATACATCTTTTTCAATACCAGCAAGCCCTTGAGCAAACCTAATAAAGTCATAATCTCTAGAAGCCATTACTTTTTGAGATATTGTTTTAGATCTATTTGATAATTCTTCTGCTTTTAATTCTTTTATACCTTTTTGTCTGATACCTTGAATAAGCTGATTACTACCGGCGTTATATATTTTTATCCCAATACTCTCAGGCAAACCAGATAAATCTTTTATCTCTTGTAGGCGCGTTTCAAGAGTTGCAGGCACCTCCCTGTACTCTCCACCCTTAGACATATATGTTTCTCTCTCGCCTTTAACTCCGTTGTAGTTTCTTATTATTTCTTTTTCTTCTTCAGTTAATTCATCACCTAGTATTTCTATTAAGTCTTTTGCGAAATTATCCTTAAAATACTTTATATCTAAAGATTTATCAGATTGTATAACTTTACTTTCTTTTTCTATAGCTACTGTTACAGCTTCTAAATATTCAGAATTTCCCTTGTATGAATTTGCAGCAATAATACCACGTGTTTCGTCAGGTATTTCAGTGGCAATCCAGTCTCTTAGCTCAGTTGGATTAACATCTTTTACCAACTCACCGTCTTTAAATATATCGTACATGTTACCAAATCCAGAAAGTATGCCACCATCATCGGCCATCAAGGTTCCTGAGTCGTCATTAAGTTCTACATTATAACCTGTTCCTTTTAAAGCTGCGTTTAAGGTTTCAGTGCTATTTGTTACTTCAGATATATTAACAAGGCCTATCATGCCATTTTCAACTAAAGCTTTTTCGTCTTGATTTTTATAAGCTTTATCTAGAGCTTTCAAGATACCAACAGCCTCGTCTTCACCTTCTCTAGAAAAAATATCTATAGGCTGTAGATCTAACTCCGTAGGTTCATCTGCACCTGGAAAATATATATTTAAAGCATTTCTAACACCTGTCCTTTCGACAACAAGTCCTTTGTACTTTTCAGTTAAAAAAGCTTCAACTTCTTTTTCTCCTTTGTTAATAATGCTGTATGGGTTATCAATGTCCATTTTAGCATTTTTCCCAATGTCTGCAAGCCTACTCTTAATGTTATCTACCTTTGTTTTTGCGGCTGATTTTTTTCGGTAATTTTTTCCAAATATACCACCATCTTCAATCCCATTTAAAACCGATAAAGCATCTTCCAATTGTGATTCCAATCCTAAAGTCACCTCTTCTACAGTGTATGCACGATCCGTTTCTTGAGATAAATTGCTTGAATCCCGCAACTCCCCATTTACTTCTTGAACTTGCGACCAGTCCGGTGCATCTTCTTTTTTCGTTACTGCAGGTGCACCCTTCTTTACAGTAACTTCTTGAAAATCCTCGGGTGATTTCCCATCTATTATTTGACTAAAAGCGCTTGGCTGTGTGCTTACTTGTTCAATGTCTTCATCGCTACCCTCTTTTACAGTTACGTTGTTTTGATCTTTAAACTCTTGTACACTGATACCAGCCGCTCTAGCTAAACTTTCTAGCTTTCTAGCCGAAACCTCTACACCATTTAATATATAAATTATATCTGCCATTTTATTTTATTAGTATCCTTTGTAAGTTAATCTTAAATCATCAGCACTATATTCTTCACCGCCTTCAACTTCTACCCATTCGCCCGACGTAGTTAGCTTTTTAACTTCAACCACCTTTCCATCTATTTTCTTTAGATAAGTTTCTTGACCAGGAGTTTGTTGAACCGTGTCAAACAAATCTAAAATAGCGGCGTCATTAGCAGCATCATTAATTTTAGTGTTAAGTTTAGCCATTCTAACTTGAAAATCTGAGGTTCCTTTGCCTCCATCTTTAGCATCTGGATCTCTATATTTTTCTTTTTCATCTCTAGTTACGTATACCATATCACCCACTTTATAATCCTTACCAGTTAAAGGGTTTTTTAAATCTTGTTCTATTGCTCGTTCAAGAAGAGCTGAACCTTCTTCAAGCTCTACCTGGGTTAGTGCTACTTTTTCACCAAACTGTTTAGGGAAATAACCTGTCCATTGATGCTTTACCATAGCGTTAGTGACCAATTCCCTGGCTTTAGCCGGATCCATATTCGAAAGATCATTCCAATCAAGGGCAGGGTCTCCTACAAATTTTCCGTCTTTCATTTCACCTTGGTTTTCAGCTAAATCTAATAAATACTGTTGTTTTAAAGCAGTATTTGTTTTTGGGTCAAGAAAAACAGCATCATACTGGGCATTTATATCGGCTATATAAGCTCGATCCGCCGCCATTGCCCCAACATCTATTATGTTGTAACTAACTTTTCTCGAATACCCAGTAGGCTTACCTGTGGTATCGTCTTTAATTGCCTCTACACTTACAACTGGGGTTTGGTCTATGTCACTAGTTCTAACAGAACCACTTTTGTCAAAAAACCCCATTCGTTGAAAAACATCATCGCTTTTAGGTACTTCTATTGCTTTGCTAACTAAGTCTATTCCTCCTGGTCCACCATACGAACTTAGATTTATTTCATTTTCAAACACATAATAGTCCTTACCTTCTATGTTTTCTTTTTTTATAGTTCCATTAGGTTGACTCCATTCTTCAAGTTGGTCAAAAGCTATTCCGCCACCCTGTGTGTTAACATCTGTAAAGTACGTAGAATCCGCAGGTATTTTAACTGTAGAGGTAACAAAGTTTTGATTATTTCTTACATCTAACTTTCTTGTACTTATGTTTCCTTCGCCAAACATAGAAGAGTTACCTTGAATATTTGCTAAAGTCATCATGTTAACTGTTTGCTCTCCATTTTTAGAGTTTCCTGTTACTACAAATCCTTGATCAGTACTAGCATTAGCGTCTGTAACAAAGGCACCTAGCTGACCAAGACTACCAGTAGAGTAACTTTCAAAGTCGCTTACTATTTGAGCAAACGCCACTCTGTCTTCATCGCTAAGATCTTGATTAAATTCCATTTTCATTCTAGCCTCTATAGCAGCTTGACCTTTACTTTTTACTTCCCTTCTCCATTGATCTATTAGCTGGTCATCGTCCTCTGTGTCATCTATGTACCCTTGTTTGGTTAGATTAGACATAAAAGCGTCTTGAGCTTTAGTGGCATTTATTATAAGCGTGTTTTTAAAAGCGTTTTGAGTTGCTTTTTCTTTTTTAGCGTCGGCTTGTTCTTTTCTTTTAATAGCCCCGAGATTTGCTAGCCCAGCGCCAAAGCTTTTACCTAGCTCAGCTCCAACGTTTACTTGCAGTGGTGGTAGTGAATAATCTCCAGAAGGTATACTATATCCCATTTTTTATTTTTTATTTAATTACTAACTAGGCGCCCATCGCTCCACTTGCTATATTCCCTATACCAGTAAATATACCTGCCGTGGCCGAGTTTCTATTTGATCTAGCCTGTGCATTTCTTTGAGCAGCCCCAGTTTCTTTAGCTATGTTGTAAGATATATCAGCATTTGTTCTATCTTCTTCCGCGTTAAACATAAATATGTTTCCAGCTGCTTGAGCTTGCTGTTCTCTTGATCCTTCAGATATAGCTATTTGTTGTAATCGTTGTTGTTCTTGCGTTTGTCTTTCCTGTAGGTTTTGTTCGCCTTGTGCTCTAAGCTTTTCGTTTTGAGCTTCTTGCTGTTCTATACTAGCAGCTACTCCTTTCTTACTTTGTAAAGCAGCTTGAGCTAAAGCAGTTGCGCCACCTGCACTAGCACCTGTAGCCATCATAGCGTCAAGTGAGTTAGCTAAAGATATATCAGCTTGCTCTATTTGTATCTCTGCAGCCTGAGTAGCTACACCTAAGCTAGCATAAGGATTAGACATTTGACCAGAAAGGTCTGACGCTAAGTTAGCTAACGATGTTACTCCTCCATAAGGATTGGTTATAGTCTGTCTACTGTTTTGCAATGAAGCAACTTTAGCAGCTGCTCTGTTTTTTTCTGCATTAGCACCACGCATTGCTTTATGCTCTTGCCCAGCCTGGATTGCTCCGCCCGTTATAACCGCTGCTGCTCCTACCGCTGCTATTACTCCTGTTGCTACCGCCATAATTTATATATTTTTTATTAATTCATATGATGGACTTTTATCTACAGTCCACCCTAATTTCCTATGTGTTTCTATTAAGTGCTTGTTTCTACCTATGCTAAACATATGTTTTTTACCTGCTAATCTGCAAGTCTCTTCAGCTGTAGATATTAATAATTCTAAAGCTTGTTTACGATCTTTTTCTCTGTATTCAGGGCTAGATATCACCCACTCTAGTAATACTCCATCTGAGTTTGTAAAATATAAAAACCCAGCTACAATAGGTGTATTTTCTTTGTATACCATGAGTCCGCCTGTACCATTATCTGGTAAAAAACCTTTAGGCATAACAGGCCATCTCCACCATTTCCACCATTTAACTAAAGTATCCCAATCGGTTTCCTCTAGCTTTCTAACTTGTAATTCCATTTAATTAAATTTAATTTAACTACTTATACTAAAATTTGAGTTGACAGCAAATAATTCTTTTGCTCCACCTGGATTAGTGTAGTCATCATTTTCTATAACTACTGTACAATAATATCCTTTTATACCTGTCATTTGATTACCAAACCTAACTTCAGCTGCTGTAGCCTCTGAGTTGTTAACTAGGTTTGCATAGTATTTATTTTCTTTTCTTGTAAACCCAGCATACAACCTGTTGTAAGGTGGATCATCAGTTCCAAATACACTTACATAGTCTGTTCTGTAAACCGCTGTATTAAATGTAGCAGCAGCTGGCCTAGGATCTATTATATATTCTCCCTCGTAGTAACTATATATACCATTTGTTGTGTCTCTAGTTTCTGGTGGTAATAGCCATAAAGGTACGTTAGAGGCATTAACCTCTATACTATCAACACCCGTTATATCAGATACAAATGATATAATTTCCCAACCATTACTACCTTCGTAGTTCACGGTTTTAAACACTTTGCTTCTACCTACATCTGGATTTACTACAAATGTTATATTTGACTTATACTTAACACCGTAGAATTCTGCTCTATCAGAGCTAGAGCTATTATGTAACCATACAAGATCATGAGTTGCACTACCCTTTGATATACTAAAAAATCTACTACCTAGACTAAACATCCAAGTAGGTTCAAAGCTATAAAACGATGGCCAACCTAGTACAGCCTCGTCAAACTGAAGTGTACTGTATGATGGCAAAGCTGTGTTATTTGGATTTTTTTGTAAAGAAACAGTGAACTGCTTTGTGTATATATCCCAACCACCTATTATTTTACCAGGTCCAAAGCTGGATGAATCTACGGTACTTAGATTGTCTCTAAACCAATCAATCATACCATAGTTTGAAATTTCTGTAATACCGTCTCTAGACAGCCTTAAAACAGCGTTTCTGTTTCTGTCTACAAAGTATTTTCTATAACCATACACAGCAAAGCTTTCAGGATTATTTGCAATACCAAAATTACCAGCGTAAGGTGTTATTTGTCCTATAACTAGGTTTAATTGACTAACAGGTACACCACCGCCTTCAGCTGTGTATATAGCATCTTTATCTATTAAAGCTCTACTTACTTTTCTTTCAGAAAATATAATTAAGTTACTGTCTTCAGCATATAGCCTTTGTATACTACCATTAGCTGGATCAGTTGCTTTTGTTATGTCTTTTGCTACTGAAAACTGGTTAGTTTGATTAATACCAGTTCTAGAATTAAATATACCTGAGTATATCATAGCATTACCTCTAATGCTTCCTTGAGGTTCGTCTTCTACTAAATAAGCTTTAGCACCAAAAGAAATAGATGTATTGTTATACCCGCCTCTAATTCTTGATTCTTCTATTGCCCAGTTAAGAAAGTTATTTCCTACAGGTGTATTAGGAGGAGTGCCGTAATACCCATAACCACCTATTAAACTAGGTATACCTCTTGAACCAAAAAACTTAGGTTGTTCAGAAGTTAGCGCTACACTTGCTACGGTCTTCCTTAATGTAAAAGAGTTAAAGTATTTTACTTCTATTAATGCCATTATATATTAGATTACATGTTTTAATATCGCTTTACTTATTCTCCAGATTTACCCACCGAAGTTCCTTTATGTTTAAGACCAGTTGTAGTGTTTATTCTACAAGCCCAAAGCCTTTTATTTTGATCAGTAGAAGATAAACCACCTTCTGAAGCAGATGTTTCACAAGCAAGAACTGGAGTTATTGCGTCTTCTAAGTTTGGTGGATTACTAAGATCTGGAACATTTATACTGTAAGGTACATTGTAGTCTGAAGTACCAACCTCCCATGGTCTATAAGATATATAACCATTAGGACTAACACCTGTCCACGATGTATATGGTGTTGTTAAACCAGAATCAATATAAAATTGACTTACGTATCTATTAACTCCTTCTTCTGCAAATAACTGTATTGTACTGTTCATCTCGTTGTTTAACGCGTCTTGAAGACCGGCAGGAGTGTCTGCAAATACATTAATATCAACCTCATAGGCAAATGCTCTAGAAGAACCTGCGGGTCTTAGGTCATAATAAAAATCACCTATATTTATAAAACCTGCATCTGCATAATCATTAACTCTTTCAGTATTACCAGAAATCATACTTTGGCAATCGGGGCATTGACCACCTATATTTTGTATAATAATTCTATATTCTCCAAAACAAGCAGGCTCAGCATAAACAGGGCTATTACCTACGGCCACCCATTTACCTACATAAATTTCAGGGGTTGCACCTGATGAATATTGCTTTTCAGCTTTATACATTACAGAATTAGCTTGAGGGTCGTTAATAGTTACTCCAGTAGACTGAAAATTTGCTGCTCCGTATTTTTGCCTTGTGTTAAAAGTAGATTGTGAATTGTCGGCAGAGTGTGTTGCCGTGCTTATACCTCCAGGTTGGGGGCCAAAGCCCTCTCCGTTTACTTTTTCACCGGATTGCTGAGGATTTACTTGTGTACTACCAGTTAATGCATTATTCCAAGAAAGAATATTACCTTCTATATCTGTAGCTGCTTTCCATGGTTGTACAACTCCGCCGATAATCTCTCTATATTCTACAGCCCAAGATACTTGAGATGTTTGATAGTCATTATTAGCACTGCTAGATAAACCTTGAAGATACATTTCAATATTAATATAACCAGTACCTTGAGTTAATGCCCCTTCAAAGGGACTAGGAGTATCGCCTGTAGGTTGAACTACATTTAATTTTTGAAAAGTACCAGCACCGTAAAGATAACCACCGTTCGTTGTATTTGTATAAAATTCATTTAAACTAGCGGCACCTGGTATGTTACCTATATCAGGAAAAGTATACTTAAAAGAAGTATCTATAAGACCTGCGGCGCCTGACCCTATATTGTTGTAAGCGCTACCTACTGTACCATGTAAGTTAAACAAATAGCTGTTATCGTAACTTAATATGTATTTACGAATATTATTGCTAAAAGAACCACTAGCTGTAGCTCTACCTATCGTTATGTTTATAGATAAATCTTGTTCTGTTCCATCACCTGAGCTTAATCTTATTACTAAGTTGTATAAACCTAAACCATCACCTTCGTTTATTTCAGTTATCTCACCAGTAACAGCATCTATTTGAAATATATTAACTGCAGTGCCTAGTGGTTGTTCTTGAGAATATATTGACCAAATTAAACCTGTTTGGTTTTGACTAGGTGAAACAAGAGGGTTACCTCTATTAGCACCATTCATACCATACAACTTCATTAACACTCCTGTTGTACCGTATGGCACTACTATACCAGCTGGCGGACTACCACCATCTTCTACATAGTTTAATATTGGTAAAGTGTTTTGTCCCCAAGAAACCCCAGCAGGAGTTGATTCACCTCCAACATGTACTGTGCTTACGTTTTCTAACTGCGTACCATTGTAGTTAGGAACTAAGTTAAATGTTCTTATAGGTTGAGGTGCTGGTAGACTATCATCAGAAACTTTTATAGTAACATATAAGTCATTAACACCATTTTCGTTGTTTTCTGTTGTATATAATTTATAACTTTTATTAACAATTATAAACGTATCATGTGTGTATACTGGACCAGGAGTACTTTTGTAGTTAACAAATGTTCCTAAACCCGCAGGTGTAGATCCAGTTCCCTTTATCTGAAGCATATCAAACTGTGAAGTAACATCTGTGCTGGTTCCGTCTAAAACTTTAAATTCATGTAATGTTACGTTTGTTATAGGATTATTAGCAACGTCATCAAAATAAAATTGAGCTTGGCTCGACGTAGTTACAGTTTTATTACATATAACAGATCTAAATCTACCTAAAAAACCATTGGCTTGCACTGGTGGATCAGCTAACACAGTGCTTGGTTCTGGTGATGGATTTGCAGCAGTAGTACTCCAGGGTATTGAAGCCGGTGTTTGTATACCCCAATACTCAGTAAGGTCCCAATTAAAGTTTACTATACCAAATACTGTTTGCCCACCCGTTGCTATTACCTGTGTGTTTAGTTCGTCTATTTTACCACTTGTACTTGTCTCCCAGTATATATCTAACTTTGATTCTACAGGTTCTGTTTCGTATACAGCTAAATTCTCTATGCTATAAGTACCTCCTGGTAAAGCTGGGTTTACTTGACCTATTTTTTTAGTTGTACTTATTCTACCTATTAATGGATTTGATTCTGCTTCGTAAAAAGAACTAGTAAGATTTGTTGGAAATGCAACCGATATGTCCACATTAAACAAACCAAACTCGTCTTGTATTGTAGAGACTGTATCTGAAAATCTTGAAGGATAGTATTGTTGATTAACAACGCCTAGATTTGTGGTAGGAGTGGCAAGCCCATTTATTGTTAGAGCTGTATTTTGAACTCTACCAAATAACTGAACAGAACTTCTAAATTGTTTTTGATCAGGACCAACTTCAGCTAAATCTCTAGGTACTTTATTTATATTGTCATTAAGTAATACCGCATGCGATGTAACATTTATTTCTTTTGTTGCACTATCTGGATATGCGGCTAATATACCAGGCAGATATACATTGTAGTAATCTTGCTCCTGCTGTTTAACTACTATTTTCCAAGTATTAAATCCTAAAGGGTTGTAAGTGCTAAGAGTCGGATTACCTACATAAGTACCAGGATATAGAGTTGGTGCTACAGGTACTTCGTTTATTGTTTCGTTAACTTGAACATAAAGCGCATCACCTGGCCAAGCTCCTATATCAACAGTGTTGTCATTGTAAGGTGAATATATAGTTGATAGCTTACTAACAGTTCCTGTGCTAGCAACAGCCGCGTTTGATAGTAATGTTGAAGTTGTTCTACCAAATCTGTCAGATAAAACAAAACCTGCTTGATAGTTTCTGTTTTGCTTTAATGTGTGATTAGGATATTCAATAATACTTGTTCTCCACTCTACAGGAGTTACCGGCGTAGTTACATCGAAAGCTGCTTTAGCTTGTGTACCCACGTTATAACTTAGGGTTGAAGGGGGTGTATGTTTGGTTTGAAAATTACTATAAACAACTCTATTGCTTATTATTTCTTGACCTAAAGCTTTTACAGGCACCTTATCATATACCCTTGTTAATTGATCTTCTGGAAGTGTTTTAAAAGGCTTTGTACCTGAGTAAACATAAGTAAATACGTTATTTGGTGAAAGCATAGCGCTACCTTGAGCCTTTATTTCAGCAGCAGATATAGTGTCCGCTACCAAAACAGCTAGTCCATCAGACTCTTTAAACAGTATTTCTATTTCTGATATTTTAAAATAATCTGTTACGTTTAATAAAGTTGTTGCTGCAAACGCGGGATCTCCATTTGTAGGCATATCAACAAGCAAGCTTAATTGATTAACCTTGTTTTCCATGAAGTCAACTATAGTACTTCTATAAGCCGCAGACATATCATTATCATCATTAGTAGCGCCAGGAAAAAGGAAATAACCATCTTGTTGAGGTATAAAGCACTCTTGAGTAAATGGTGCAAATACAGAATACTCTCCATCTTCAAATTTAAACCTATAACTAAATCTTACAAACTTAGACTCTAAATAATCTGGATCACCTCTATATGCTGAATCATAGTAAGGGTTGTTAGTTGCACCATCAGGTAATTGCTGGCTAACAACATCTTGCATTGTAGTTTGATAACTTCCAACACCAACTCCAGCAAACGGCGCTTGGAAATTTGCTGCCATACCAGTTGTTATTATTTGCCAAAGTATTGGTGCATTATATGGCATGTACTTAGCTACACTAACAGTATCTTCTATAGTGTAATAAGTGATATCATCTAAAGCTGACTGAACGTTTATTTTTCTAGGTTGGTTTCTATTGTCGGTGAAAAATAATAAATCCTCTAGCAAGTTAACTCCATATATTGGTGCTCCTTCCCAAAAGTTTAAAAAAGCCCCTTGTACTAGTATGTTATTTTGTGTAGCTGTTCCTTCTGATATTACTGATCTAACTATAAAATTAGAGGCTGAAGGTTCATATCTACCGTTTAGATTAGTAGCTAATGTATTATCGGTTAAAAAGAAGAATACACAAGAATTAACTTCCGAAACTAGATAACCAATACACACTACATTGGCATTACTAGTTATTTCATTAAAGTTAATTAACTTATTGTTACCTAAAACATTCTCTAGCGCACCAACGTCTGAAGACTCTGACTTACTGACCTGTATATTTAATGCGTCTCTATATTCTCCTTGTGGTAACAAGCGATCGTCAAGATCCTTGTTCATTTTAGATTTTATAAAAACATTTTTAAACTCTGCCATTTAATTCTAGTGTTTTATCCATTTAGATTTACCTCTCATAACTTGAACTATTTCACCAAGTTTGATGTTAGATAATCTTATCTTTGCATTTCTTAATTTAGAACTAGCCTCTCTTTTTAGTCTTTGTACTATGTACTCCGGTTGGTTTATTCTACTAGCTAATACAGCATGTGATAAGTATGCGTATAAAGCAGCTTCAGCCAGCTTAGGTACTCTACTATCCATATCATAAGCTAAGCCATCAGAGATGTATTCTAGTATTATAAGTTTACCAACTAGATTACTTGAAAAAGATATTTTACCTTCTCTGTCGTTCATATTAAACCAGCCATTTATTTGAGAGTATTGTGGATCTATTCCATATAATTGCCCATAACCAAAGTTCCACATTCCGCCATAGCCCCAATCAAACCCTGCCCAGTCTACACTGGCATTAAATTCTCCTTGTAAAATACCTTGGCTATTGCTTTTCCATCTATCTTCTGTTATTGATGTTCCTTGTATATTTTCACCGAAGTTGTCTTGAGTTGGTATACCTTCAGAATCTTGTACAGGTGTTCTATAAGGTGAGTTAGTTAAGTTGTTTGCTGGGTATATTATTCTTTGTACACCGGCCATGTCAATCCAAGACATACGAACATAGTTTACGTAGTCTTGAGGTATAACCACGCTAAGGCTAGGTGGTATAGTAAGCTCTTGAGACTTAATACTTTTTAAAGTATCATAGCTAAATTCTTGTAGAGCACGCTTAGCATGAAAAACTAAATCAGTTCTTTTTACGCTTGGTATTAATTTACCTGCACCTACATAAGCCACTATAAAATTGTTTACTATATTGTTTAGTGTTATGTACTCATAGCTACCGTAATTGTTTTCTGTAGCTGTACCATAAGCGTCTCTGTTACCATAATCACCACCATCTAATCTTTTTAGCTGACATACTAAAACGCTGTTCTGAGCAAGCGCTACACCTAGTTTTATAGTGTTACCGGTTACGGTGTATGATGTTATATATTCTGTGTAAGTTATACCATCAGTACTGCTATATAGCTTAAAATTATTTAATGCGTAGTCTACCGCTGTAGGATCAAAAGATCCAAACACTATATTAGTATCAAAAGTAAATGTAAAATCAGTTTGACCTAAAGCGTTTTCAACTGTAAACCCTTGAGCTCCAGCGTAGTATTGTTGATTAGTTTCGTTTATAACTCCCATCTATTAGCTTTTTTTATTTACTTCTTTTCCTTGAACTTGTTGTGCAGCTATTTGAACTATAGAAGGATCTTGTATTATTATTCCAGCGTATGCTAATATTCTTAATATAACATTAACTTGTTCTGATTCATGTAATTCAAAGTCTCTAGAACCAGTACCTAAGCCTGGGTCATAGTAATTACTATTAAATATATATTGGCCTCTACCAGCTGTTGTAAAACCCCATATAGGTGAAATAGGTTTTCTTATATAGTCCACCTCTATACTGCTTACTATGCTAGTTGGGTTAACATATATAACGTTTTGCAAGTGATTATTTATAGTTGCACCTGCTACATTTACATTACCTCTATTTTCGTATAAATACGTAGGAAAACTTTTAGTTGCTTTTGTTAAAGGAGATCTTTCTATGTTGTAGAAATCTGTTCTAGATAATCTTTGTAGTTCTATTTGATTACCTCTATCGTCTTTGTATATTACAGTACCTAATCTGTAAAAATCTACAGTAGCTCCGTATTTGTCTACGGTTGGTAAAGTAAAGTACGATAATCCTGGATTGCTTGTATTGTCATACACAGCTGATCCAAATGTTTTAAATATAGCTAGCTTTTCATCAAGATTCATCACCCTGTCAGAATAGTCTACATCTGCTTGTGGCACTCTTAATTGCTGATTTAAGTCTTCAAAGTATTTTTCAAATATATCTAATTGAACTTGAGTACCTACCTCATTAAATTCTGTAGGTGTTAAATAGCCTCTTTGCTCTTTATTTATTATAGATAATACTGTTTGATATACAGTGTTTACGTTTATAGCCATACTTGTTTAAATTATAATACACTAGGGTACCATTGATATGATACCCTAATATATTAGTATCACTTGTTTATACTCTTTTTTCTATAGATTTATAAACTTCTACACCTTCATCTGTTTTAAACCATGCAGCTAAAGCTGAGTATGGATTTTCGTCAAATGGTACAGTGAATAGTTTTCTGTCATTTGAACTCCAGTGAAAAGTTCTTTGATCTTGTGACAAGTTAATTATTTGAGCTTCGATAGCTTTTATACCAAAGTTTCTTAGCTGAACGTTTTCGTCATTAGCTAGGTTTAAAAATAAACCTGGTTTTCTTTTAGCAAATAATAACAAGTCTCTTTTAAGTTCTTTAGACTTCATGCTAGAAACAGAACTTCCTTTTTCAACTCTAAGTATAGCCTCAGCTTGATCAACATCCATTTCCATTGCAGCATTAAGCGCGTGCACTTCCATTTCTATAATATCTAAATCATCTTCAGCTTCTTCAACAGCGTCGAACTCAAAATATTTTTTATCTTTTAATGGGTGATATAAACTAAGTAGTCTTTGAAGAATTTGATTTTCTTCTGGAACACTTAATACACCGTCTCTAAAAGTAATATGCCCTAACGTAGCTTCACCTTTTTGCTCGTCTGCAAAAGGGCTATTCATATTGGTTGCATATCTTAATTCTCTTTGCTTAGCTTGATCTTTATCAAAATATAACAAAGGACTTTTTCTAGTATGTTTACCTGGAATTGTTAATGTTAATGGTTGTTTATTACCTTTAACAATGTAAGTTCTAGGTTTTATTTCCCACTCTGGTTTTGTGGGTATTACTGGAGCAGCAACTTTTTTTGCTACTACTACTTCTTTTTGAGGTGCAACCTCAACTTTTTTTGCTTCAGCTTTTTTAGCCATAATATAATATAATTAAATAGTTTATAAAAAAAATAAAAACCCCTGCCCGAAGACAGGGATAATTATTATTGAGTAATTACACTCCTTTGAATAATACGAAGTTATTCGCAGCTTGTACAACTAAACATCTTTCAGATAAGAAGTTTACAGTCATAGCATCTAGATCGCTAGTGAAAGCTCCACCAACAGAACCAGTTAACCAAGACTTCATACGTCTGTCGTCAGCTTGTGAAGCACGGTAACGAACGTGTAAGAATGGTCGTCTGATATTTGTTCCTAGAATCTGATCGTAAACAGTAGAAGTTCCAGCAGGAACTAACATACCTTCAATAGACGCAGGTCCAGTCATAGCTCCACGAGTAGAAGCATCGTTTAAGTATTTCCAGTCAGTTTTGTAGAAATCGTAAGATCCTCTACGGAAACCAGAAAAGCCTAGGTTCAATGCCATCTCTTCAGAGTTTTCAAATAATCCAAAAGCAGTTCCACCGCTAGATCCAGAAGATATTGCAGCTAGCATATCGTCAAAATCAAGATTAGTGTTTCTGTTTAAGAATAACATGTTTTCTTCAATTGCTCCTTGAGTGTCTAAATTTCTAAGAATATCATCAAAGTCATTTATACCGCTAGCGGCAGAGAATCCAACTTGTACATTACCTCTGTCTTCAACAGCAGCAAACAAACCTTCTGTACCAGTAACACCTGCGATTGTAGATGTAGCAGCAACCTGCTCACCTTCTACAACAGACATTTCTAGGTAATCCTCAAAACGTAGTCTAGTCTCAGACTCTGCTTTTAGGTACCATAAGTATCCAGATGTTCCATCTTCAGTAGCAACTTCTACCCAACCGATCTGAGCTGTGTCAGAACCATTGATTGAATATTGAGTTCTAATGATAATTGGCTTGTTAGAAAACTGAGTGAAAGCAGGAGTTATTGTTTGAATAGGGTAATCGTTACCCGCTACTGCTAGTGCTCCAGTTCCAGCAATTGTAGTGTTTGTCCCTTTTGGATATTCAGAACCGTAAACAAATATCTTTACAGTACCAACTAGTCCTTCAGTTGCTAATGTAGCAGAACCGTAAGGTAACACGTTTAATACACCTGTTGCAGTTTGTGATCCTGTTACTAAACACTTTGATTCTGCACCAAAGTCATCCATCACAACGATAGTTTGTTGTGGAGATATAACGTTGATAATATTTGCAGCAACTGGAATAGTAATAGTACCTGCAGCACTGTTAAATACACAATTGTCATAGGCTACATGTAGTCTATTTTGCTCAGACCATATTACTTGATCAGATGTCATTGGTAGTTCAGCCCCAACCATACGTAAGAATCCAGATAGCGTACGATTTCCATAACGCTCTACTTCTGCTTCGTAAAGTTCAGGTAAGTATTGCTGCGCGAAGTTTCCGCCAGCAGCACCGTCAAATGTTAAATAGTTATTCGCTAGTGGCTGTTGCAACTGCGATGGTACTATTGAACCAAATTGTGGTGTTAAAGCCATAATTTTAAAAGTTTAATTAGTTAAATTTTCGTTTTTTTATTTTTAATTTAGACGAATCTAATCCACTTATTGATTTTACTTTTAAACCATTAATAAAGACGTTTCCATCGGCAACCTGCCTAGGCTTGTCACTACTTAAGTTTTTAGATGAGTCAACGATATTTTTAATACCATCAGCTCTTCCTTGCTCGTAAAAATGATTAGCGATTTTATCCGAGTTCATAGCAGCATACATAGCTTTGTGATAACCAGAAGGATCTGTCACGGCTCCATTTTTGTCTACAAATTTTGAAACAAAACTGTTTATATTGAGCTGTGATTTACCTACTTCAGATGGATTTTGTAGTTTGTATCTAAACTTCTTTTCTCCTAAACTGAAATCAAAACCTTTGAAATCATCGTTGAAAATTTGTTCAGTTTGCACTTTAAAATCCTGCTGAAGAGTTTTCGAATTCTCTTCTTGCTGCTTGTATCTATTGAAAAAGTCCGTAGCTTTCTGCTGATCTTGGGTAACACCAGGTCTCAACTTGATTTCCTGGTAGTATTTATCCTTCATAGCATCAAGCTCCTTACGGGCCTTAGCAACTTCTTCCTTGAAAGCCAATTTCTTTTTTCTAATATCCCTTGGCTCATCAAGCTCCTCATCGTAAGAAAAATTGTCTTCCATAAGAAAATCAACTTCCTCTTTATCAAGATGAGGTTTAGTTTGTTTGTAGTACTCATTGAGTAATACCTTTTCATTTACATTAGAGTAATCATGATTAAGTCTTACATAATCCTCTATTGTTCCACCTGTCTGAGACATAAAGTCTACAAGTGATTGTATGTTTTCAGGCAAATCTTTGCCTTGAGTAACTTGATCTTTAACAGCTTGCTCTGCTTCCTCGTAAAGCTCTACTGTTTTCTCATCTACCTCTTCTTCAGTTATTTCTTGTATGGGACTTTCTAGTTCTTCTTTGGTGTCCCGTACTTCTTCAGCCACTTCTTTGCTATTGCCACTGTCTTGGGACTCTTCGATAACAACATTGCTATTATCTGTCTTTTGTGTTTGAACGGCATCTGTTTCTTTTTTTTCTGTTAAATCAACCTTAATGACATCTGGTATAACCTCTCCCTGTGCTTCAGGTTTTGTTAAATCAACTTTAACTGGTTCATTGTTTGATGTATCGGAAAATTTTTTTGGTGTTTTTTTCTTACCTTTTAAAGAAAACTCACCTTCTTGTTTGACCTCTACGGCCTGATTTACTTCTGACATAATATAATATTATAAAATTAAAAATTATTTAGGACCAAATGCTTCTAAGCCAAAGTCTCCTAAATTATCGTTAGTAGATTCAAAGTCGATAGGTGTTCCATCGTTTTGTCTCTGCTGTATCATTTGTGATTGTTGTGTTCCTATTATTCTAGCTCTTTTGTCTTTTCTATCTTCAATGTCAACTTCTTTTCCTCTTTCACCTTTAAATCTTTCTTTTGCTAGTTGTACATTATAATTAAATTCTTCAGCCATAAGCTCTCTTTTAATACTTGCTTCTGCTTGCATTCGTTGTATTTCAAATTGAGACTTAGCTTGCTCTAATTGCATTTTTTGATCAGTTAGTATTTGCTGCTTTTGAGTCTCAGCCATAGCAGTTTGTTCTGCTAGTTGACCGTTTGCTTGAGCCTGTGCCTGCATATTAGCCTGAGCTGCTTTTTGATCTCGCTCTTGTTTTAGTCTACGTTTCTGCTTAAGCATTTGATTAGCTAATTTCAAATTACGTATTTGTCTAAGATCAATAGCATCTTCTAAATCAATACCACCTGTTTGTAGTGCAACTTGTATATTTTGTTCAAGCTGTGCTTTTTCTTCTTCATCGGGTTCTAAGTCTAAGAATATACCAAAGTCATGTAAGTTTAAATTAGATATCTCTGATAATGTCTGTACATTGAATGTTGATATAGAGTTCTTTAATGCTTCAGCTGTTAACGGAAATCTTACTACATCAGCTAGCTTTTTAGAGATGTTTTCGCATAGCCTCAATGTTAAATATAAACTAGCATTATTGATATGCTTGGTAGCTATATTTGATTGCTGTGCAGCTATTTTTTGTAAGCCAACTAATGTATCTCTATCTGGTAAACTACCATCTCTAGCTTCATTGAGACCCGTTACGTCTCTAATCATTTGTACATAGTAGTTATAAGTGCTTATTAAGGCACCTATTTTTCCTTGTCCTGAAGATGATGATAATTCTTGAACTGGCACTTTACCTGCATTCATAGCACCGTCTTGGGTAAGTGATCTACCAACTACTGAACCAGTTTGAAAATACATGTTTAATGCTTCAGCTGGATTATAGTTTGTACCATTCCCAAGATCAACCTCTGCCAAGCCGTCCATATCTAAGAATACACCGTCTGGCACCATTCTTGATATTACTTGTTGTAGCTTTAAATGAGTTAACTGAATCATATCAGCAAAACCTATTGTCTTACTAACAATAGATTCTATTCTACCTTTGTATATTCTAGGCGCACAGATAGTGTAATTCATTTCTACCTTAGTAGTATCCGCCATTGGCCTAGTCATATTTTCAGCCATTTTCCAGTCTAGCATCATGTCAGTTCCTAGAACCTTAACACCTTCAAACAAAACCTCTATACTTCTTGAAACCCTATCGAACTTGTCATTTTTAGGTGGATCAAATGTATCTGGTTTTTCTAATACTTTTTCTAGACCTTGATCTGTTTGCTTTAGTTTAAACACTTGATCCATATAGGTCTTGTATTCAAAATATAATACCTGAACGGTATTCTCGTCATAAGCGCCCCATCCGTATATGTAGTTTTGGTTGCTATATGATTTCTGTATTTTGGATAACGCTTCGTCTGATATATGAGGAAACTGCTGCTTTATTTCTGCTATAGTAACAGCTTTAACTTCACCTACGTAATATATATCTTCGAAGTTTGGATCTTCTGTATATGAGTGTATCATATAAGCAGGGTCTACATAATCTAATGTTATACCCTCTGATATATTGAAATTTGTCTTAGCCGCCGCTATACCAAGTGTTACAAGATCGTAGTTTAATCTACGCTTTAATAGCTCGTATTTGTTTTTATCTAAAGTCTGTGTTATAGCCTCTTCTTCAGCTATTTCAATAGCTTGCTTGTAGGATAACTGCAAGTGTAACTCCATCTCTTCCATTGTCTTAGGAAGATCTATTGGTGGTATATTTGTTTTAGATATATTTTGACCCGTAGTTTTTTCTACCTCCTGTATTATATCTTGACCAAACATGTCCATGGCTAAACTAGAGGCGTAATCTGTTCTCTTTTTTATAGATGCTGGATCATTAGCGTAGGCTTTAATATCATAATCTTTGTTAGATATACCGTTAGTTAGTATATCTACAAACTTAGATAATATAGGAACTGGCTTCCAATCTAAATTGAGATAAGACAAATCACCATTAATAGATAATTCATCTTTATATTTCTGTGTTGATTGTTCTCCTCTAGCATAAAGTCTACGCGTATGGTAGTTGTTAAAAGAAGTTAGATATCTGTTTCCATTAGTTCTACCTTGTGCAAACCACTCTGACTGTATAGCATCAGCAACCTGCGAACCATACTTAAGACTTAATTTTTCCTCCAAAGGTACTACCTGATTGGGAAACGCACTATTAGCATTATAATTTATATTCATTTACTTTATAATTTTAGAAGCAATACCGGTGTTATCATATTTTTTTATACCTAAGTTGTAAGATATAATTTCTCTTTTTGGTATAGGTCTATATCTATTTTTATTGCAAGCCATGAGAGCTAGTCCAGAGCTTATAGATGCATCATGCTTTGTTCTGTTGTTTATGTTAAATCTACTCCAGTCGTTTAATGTTCTTTGAAAATACATATCACCATAACCCTTGTCTTGTAGACCTATAAAGTTTTCTATATACGTCTCTATAGCAGCTGCATGTGCTTGCTTTATGTCTTCACTTGAGTTTGGTATACCACCAATATCTCTTTCTGTTACCGACAACTTGTTGTAGATTTTATCTGGTCTGTTCATAGAAAAACCTCTATAACCTCTACGTTTAAAGTGGTATAGCAATCTAGGCTTATTGTTTTCGCATAGTATAGGCATTCCATAAAATACACAAGCCATTAAAACATCTTCAAAAAATATCTCAGCTGTCTGAGGTCTTGCTATGTATTCTAAGAAAAAATGATTAGGCGGAACATCAAGCATACTAAAACTAGTTAAACCATGAAGAGCTCCATTAGATCCTCTATTATCAACAGTACCTGATATATCATAGCTATCACAACCAAATGCACCTAAGCCATCATTACCTGGGTATTTAACCCCACTCTTTACTATTACACGATTTTGTAGGTTTTCAGGTGGAACCCAAGTGACTAAAAATCTACCGCTACTGTTTGGAACAAATATAACACTAGTATCTTTTATACCATCTCTCCATTGAAAGCTACCTTTGGTAACTAAGGAGCTATGTTTTAAATCACCATTAAAATCTATTTGTTCGTATATCTTAGTAAGGTTAAACAGTGACTGTTTTGCTTCGTCTCTAAACGCATGATCTTCTGTTCTTGGAAACTGCCTGTAAAATTCATTTAAAGCATCTTGATCTCCTTTTAAACCATCAACTTCGTTTTGCCAATATTCTATAACACCTAAATCTATTAGATTTCCATGTGGTCCTATAACTTCTTCTTCTGGTGTGTCGAATACAGGTACGCCATAAGAATCAATGTATCCCTCGTAGTTCCATTCCATAGGTATGAACAAACTATATAGTCCTGAGCGAGTCTGTCCGTTGCGGTTTCTTTTTGTAACATCTGAATCATAGTAAAGTTTTTTAAAGTTTTCTCCACCTTTATCTAATGAGTTACAAGTGCTACCCATCATGCACTTACCTATTACTCTACTACCTAATCTAAGCGTTGTTTTCGTAACCCTCCAGTTGTTGAGGATGTTGTTCGGCCTTTCCCATTTACCCGATTCATCGTGGACGAGGAGTTTGAGTTTCTCACCATCGTACGAGTTGTCGCCCGTGTTCTTCCAGTCGATCGTGGTGTCAAGGCCTGTGATCTCTTTGACTGCTGCGTTTGTGTCAAGTTTCTTACGTGTAAACTTTGAGGCGGGGACTCTGTATGCGAGCTCGGTTTTTGGCCTGTCCATACCGTCCTGTATTGGTTTGAAGAAGAATGGGTAGTTGACCGAAATTGGTACCACCTTATCTGTGAACATCGATTTAGCATCAGGGCCCGATTTGGACAATATCCCATAGCGTGAATCCGAGGATATAGTTGCAAGATTGACGGTCTCAGCCGAGGACATAAAGGAAAATCCTGATCTACGGTTTTTAAGATAACACATTCCATAAGACCGTTGGTCTGCCTTGCAAGCTTCCCAGAATATAAAGAACAATCTATTTGCTTCTCGAAAGTCTGGCTTCCCAACATCAATTTTGGACCACTGCAAGTACATAAAGTGAGTACCAGTAACGTAAGTATCCAGATCCTTATTATTGAACCAAAAACCTTGTTCTCGTCTAGTAAACTCTTTATCGATGTAATCATACCATTTTTCTTTGAAATCTATGGGATAGTTTTCCCAGTCAAATATTGTTTTTATTTTCTTTAGCTCATTTGGTAGTTCTGTTCTTTCCCAAGACTTTGATTTAAACTTAACAACGTCTTTAGGTTTTGGCAATGCAATCTTTAGGTTTTGTATATCGTATATCTCACCTATTTCTCCTGTCTTACTTATAACAACAACGTCATGTTCTTTGTTGTAACCGTACTCCCATTTCTTATACCTATTATTCTTTTTTATTATATGAGGTTTAATATGGTCATCTACTATTTTATATAAACTTTGAGTATACATTATTTAGACCTCCCCTCTGCAAAACCTTTGAAAGTTTTTTCTTTACTTTCTCTAGGCTTTTCATTTAGTATAGCTTCTTCTTCTTGAATCCTTTGTAATATTTCAAAAGCATCGAATATAGCTAACTTTTTAGTAGCTGCCGCATTTTTTAATCTGTCTGCTGATATGTCGTCATCTGAATCAACTATAGCTTCTTTAGCTACTTTTATTAACTCTTCAACGGCTTTCTGCCCAGCTAGGATTATACTCTTCTTCGTCTTCTTTATATCCATGTTCTAATAAAATATCATTTGATTTCATACAATATAAACGTTCTCCGTCTATATTAAACTCCCATTCAGACCCAGCTTTAAATGTTACTATATGCCCTGGAGTTATTCTAAGCTCTTCTAAGGAGCTATTACCTATTTTTAGTATACCAATATTGTTTGCTTCTTTATTGTTTCTTAGAAGCTCTGTTTCTTTTATTGGTATTATAAAACAACGGTCGTTTATAGATCGCCACTTTTCTTTTCTTTTATATAGGTATACTTGGTCAACACTAGCAAAGTACAAATCGTCTTTAAAATAAGATCTACTATTTGTTTGCTTACCTTGCATGTTATAAAATCTTCTAAAAATATTTTGATGTATTACAACTATATCACCCTGTTTAACAGGCGTTGCAATAGCGAGAGGTGTTGATACTACTTCAGCAAATCTATTTACAAACTTCCAACCTTCTATTTTAGTGTTTAAAACTAATTCAGTGTCTCCTATTTTTTTTGTATTTGCGTATCTATCACCTAACGGCTTAACGATAAAGTCATATACACTTTTCATTAATACTTTATATCATACTCTATAGATATCGCCATATTAGAATTAAATTTCTTCCATGGCAGTACCTCTTCGTTTTTCTTAATGTAAATGTTATATGATGAATCTTTATCTTCTAGTAGAATATGAGATATAGTGTGACCACCGTAAACCTCTTGACCTACAGAGTAGTGCATAGCATCATTTTTATAATCAGCACCTATGCTAATTTTTCTTATGACATTATCCATCTTTCTCTATTTTAGTATACGTACCATCTTCTAAGTTAATATTGATAGCTCCATATTTTCCTTCAAGATCGTTTTTTACTTCTTCTATATCTTTGTTTAGAGCTGCAACCTTGTGAAGCAGTCCATGCTTTTGAGTTTCTAGAACACCAATATTAGTTAACACTTCGTTTAGTGTTTTTTGTTGCTCTACTACTTTCTCTAATTCTTTGTCTTCTATTTTGTTCATTTGATTTAATTTAATTATTACTTTGAATTTTTTTAGCTTTCTCCCAGCTACGACCTACAAAGTAAGCACCGTATACTGTTACTAAAAGGGTTTGAAATATTGGTATATATTCTTCCGCTATTTTAAATTGCCCTACATTACCATCAAAAAACGCGCATACAGTAAATATAACTGTTAAGTATATAAGAACCATAGGGCGTATATTTTTAGAAAGCATACTATCTGATGCCATATCTGAATTCCACCTTTCGGTTACTTGCGATTGGGCTTCACTATCTGCTTTTTCTAGTATTTCAACCATTAGCCTTTTGGCCTCAAGTTTTTCTTCCTTGGTAGTTGTAAGCTTATCGATGACGCCACCAACTTCTTTGATGACGCCACCTGTAAGCCATTGAATTATTTTGTCCAATGTTATTTATTTAATTTAATTTCTAATACTTCTTTTCCATTTGGAAAAATGTAATCATACCCTGGATACATAATAGTAGTGTAACCTCTGTCGTCAATACCTAAAACCTTATGCTCAACACCTTTCATGGTAATCTTATTACCAGCTATTAAGTTAGATTTTTTATTTACGTCAGGACTATTTTTTAGATATCCTTTTCTTGAGTACATTAGTTTTTCTCTTTCATTTCATAAGACTTTATGCCTGTTGGGTTTTTAGCTGTAGAGTTTTTCACGCTACCTATACCTCTATTAAAAATACTTGCTACTCTGTTTTGAACTGCTGCGCGTTTTTCTAAATCAACGTCTATACCTTGGTTTCTTTTTTCTTTATCTATCATTGCATTAAGGCGTTTTGCTTTATTAGCAGCTGTCTTTTCGTAATCCATCTTAGCAAAGTCAAACGAACTGCGTTGGTAATTTGTTTGATACTTTGGATTACGGTTTGTTCTATCGTCAGTGTACGAATAGGTGTTTCGACTCTTAGCAGACAGGCGATTTTTAGGAAAAGCATCTCCTTTGTAGTAACCATCTTCTCCTCTAGTTACGTTTCTAGTGTAATCGCTAGCTGGATCAATTAGTTTATCTCCACCTACCATCAACCTCTGAGAATAATTGTATTTCATGCCATCAACGTAATTTTGACTAGGGTTAACAAACGTAGGGCGAGTACCATCTTTGACGTCGGCTTGCATTTGGTTGATATTACGCTGCTTAGCTATAGCTGTGTTTGTAGCTGCTTCCTCTTTACGCTTTTTAAGGCGCGCATTCATAGCATCGAATTTTCCCTGACCAGGTCCTTCTGCCATGTATTTAGAAGCTCCTCCATGAGTCATTACATCCATAACTCTCTTAGCACCTGCATCATAACCGTTCATTCGTCCAGCTCCAAATTTTTGAGAGTAGCCCATTCTTGAAGGATCAACTTTTGTTTCTCCTACTATACTTCCGTCAGCACGAACATCTCCACGCTTAAGCATTTTATCTGGAACCATGCCTTTTCCTTCTTTAGTGGCTGTTTGGTTGTTTATTCGCTGTCTCTGAGCTGGTCCTTCCTTGTATTTAGCAGCACCTGCTTGGTTTGCAGCTATTTCTCTTCCTGCTGCACTTGGATCTTTAGCAGTCATGCTACCTCCGTCTTGGTTTGTTTTCATCTTTTTTTTAGGCCCTGCAGCTTTCGTGGCTACAGCGTCGTATTTCATGTTTCTAGGCATATTGTTTATTTATTAATGTTAACTTTTTTTAACATATACACTTTTCCAGGAAATGTAGAGTATGTGCTTGATATTGTGTTTTCGTCTAGCCACTCATATCGCACCTCAGCTGTATATCCGTTTTCTTTGTTATGTATGTTGGTAGTTAATTTTTTGTTTTTATATTTTAAAATTTTCTCGTCTAATACTTTTAATTTAGTAAAGCACGTGTTTCTAACACTTACAACCGCCCATTCACTGGCTAGTATAGTTGTTACGTAACTCGTTGCTTCGGACTTCCATATTCCGTTGAACTCTTCTTGAGCTTTAAGACTTAATGAAGATAGTGTAATAAATAATGCAATAAATAAGTTTTTCATATAATTTGATTTAATTGTTATTCTTTATTATATGATTACACAAAATATTAATAAGCTACTTTTTCTCTGCAGCATACGCTGGCTTTTCCCAAGGACCTTTACCTGCCTGCATAACAGAATAGTCGTATTCTTTTCCTTTGAACATTACTTTACCAGCACCAACATTGTAATCTAATCCAGTACCTGGGTTTTTTATCTCGTTTTTAAATTGGTCAACGTGTACTTGTTCGTGTGCTATAGTATTATCTAATTCTTTTTTACTAGAATTTTTAACAGCATCTTCATTTAAAATAATAACTCCATTTTTAGGTGTTCTTGCGAATACAGGATCATCACCCATATCTCTTTCAAACACAGATGTACTCATTTTATTGAGATCAAAAAAAGGTTTTATATTAAATGCCATTCTTGTTTCTATAAGGAAATTTGTTATTGAACCACTCTTGCCTGTTATTGCAACCACAATTGATATTAAGCCCGTCAGAGACAATGTCAACGACGTGCTTAATACCTGTTTTGTGTGTGAAGCTAGCTATGCTATCTCCTAGTCCTTTAGGTTTCATAATTACGCTACCGTAAAGCTTCTAAAGTAAACTGTTAGCGCAGGATCGTACTTAGCTGATGCATCAGCACTATCTTGAGGAAGACTTACTGAAGCCTTAACGCCACCTGGGTTAGCTGTCATAGCTCTCTGTATAGCTGCTTTAACCTTGTTTACGTAATCAGCAGAAGCTGGAACGTTGTTATTAGGTGAAGCACCTGCTGAAGAAGAAGTAGCTACTAGCATTGTTGCAGCAGTTGGTCCACCTCCAGTTGATAGGTTTAAAGTTGCTTTGATAGCTCCATCGTCTGGTGCACCTGCCGCAGTTACTGCAACTGATACGTTTACGATAGAATCCGCTAATAATAAATTGTCTCCGTCCATAGCAGGAGCTGGAGTTCCACCCTGTCCAGTGGTTACACCACCTACTACAGGAAAATTGATAAAGTTTGCCATTTTGTTTTTGTTTTTGTTTTTGGTTATGTTTATGTTTGGCTAGGTTTGTACAGTCCTATCTGTTTTATTTTTAAAGTTTAATCTTTAAGTTGCCACCGATATTGGTGCCTTCGGGTGTTCTGTTTATATTAAGACCATAGCTAGTGCCTCCACCCTTAGAAGTACCAGTAACGCCTCCGCCATATCTACCCTCAGAGTCAGCATGACCAGTGAAAGCAAGTCTTGGATTTATAGCGTATCTTGCATTTCCTCCGAAATTAACTTTAGGGTCTTTGTTTTCTGGATTAGTTTTTTGTCTATTAGCATTTAAGTTTATATCTAGCTCCTTGCTTTGAGCGGGACCAGCGTTAGCTCTTATAGCTCTGTCTCTGCGTTCCATGTACTCTTCAGTAGAATGAGCTGTGGTGTGTCTAGCAGCCCCATGATGTTTGTCATCATATTTTAGATCACCTGCTAATTTAGATATATGCTTTTCGTCAGCTGTCATATCTATGTCGCTGTGTCCGTGCTTATCATCATAGTCTATATCTTCTTTTAGATATTGCATGTGCGCTTGATCATCTCTTCTTGTAGCGGCAAAGTTATGACTTGTTACTCTAGTGTGTCTAGAGTTTCCGCTGTATTTTCCGTGGTGTCCTTGTTCGTTTACTGACATATTTTGTTTTTTATTATTTACCTTTAGGTGGTATTTTGCCATCACCTTCTTCTGACTCTTCTTTTGGTGGGTCTGGAAATGTTACTTTAAATTTTGACGGCTTACCCAGAGTGGAAATCATAGACTCGTCGGCAAGCATATACCAAAAAGTTGGTTTGTCAAGAAATGCCTGTTCATAGTTTTGCCAATATACAGTAACATCACTATCCTTTTTTGGAAGCGCCTTAACACTAACTAGTTCTGATCTTGCTCCCGTTGCAATTTCTTTTTCTAAAAATTTATAGCCTGTTAATGTAATTTGCATTAGTATATAGAATAATGAGTGTTAATATTACTTTGGATAGCAGTTTCATTTATGATCGGATCAGCAAAGTATAATATAAATTCTTGTAGCTTTATATTTCCATTTTCACCACCAGGGCCTTTTTCTCCTAGAGCTATTGTATTGATGTTAGTCGTTCCGATGTTAGTTCCACCAAGAATTGGATGTTGAGTTTCATTTATTTTTATTTGTGAGCCAGTTCCAGGCAAAGTAGTGGCAACTTGTCTTGCGTAGTATAAACTCTGTGAAAATGTCCCAGGTTGTGTAAATGATAAATCCGCTCCAGAGCCTTGCAACTTACCCTGTAAACCATCCCACCTAAAAGAATTTGGTCCAGTAAATGGAGAAGGGAATGGGGCAGAAAGACCGTACATATACCCGTCACTGCCAAGAGAAGCAGATACGTATGTATTTACTGCAAACAAATAATATTGAACCGGGAAAGGTACAGCAAGCGGAAAGTTTAAACTATCATCCACTCCATCGAACTCCATACAGGGTTTCCCGTTTTCAAGTATTACAGATCCGCCTGAAACTATTTTAGGTTGTTGTAATGCAGTAATATTTTGAACGTCGATAGCATTACTTTGATCATACCATTTAGTAACAAAGCCATCACCCACTCCACAAAAGCTAGCTAGTGTGCCGTCTGTTATTTCAGTCGCAGTAAAGTCTTGTTCTGTATTGTCGCTATTTCGCCTAACTCTTACAACTTTTGTAACGGTAGAGCTTAATTTTCTTAATGAATAAGAATGCCCTATTGTATTTGGGTAGTCATCTAGCAGAAAGCCTGCTCCTCCGCCGCCTCCGCCGCCTAAGCCTAAGTTTACCATTGGGATACCTATTCCCATGCTGTTACCTACTGCCATATTATTTTAAAGCTACAAAGTCAGATGCAGTTGTTGCTCCTTTTGGAGTTGTGTCAATAACGTAATCTACTATTACAGGTAGTATAGATCCAGATGGTACGGCTTTAAAAAATATAGGATCATAAGGCTGTCCACCGCCTCGAGTGC